>Ga0222419_100197_pt1 | contig 96182 bp, 48 predicted proteins | sample 1B20Ametagenome_FD_182474 | JGI IMG/M metagenome (GOLD analysis project Ga0222419, IMG submission 182474) | Enriched microbial communities from leaf-cutter ant dump, University of Wisconsin, Madison, United States - 1B20A (version 2) | ecosystem: Environmental > Terrestrial > Nest > Insects nest...
GGATGCACTGGATGCATTGCTTCCTTGGTCGCCGTCGTTGCCGCTAACCTGTCGCGTTTTTTCATCTACAAAATAAGATAGCTCAGTCTCCATCTGTTTGCCAGGTGGGGACTGTTTTACGCTTACCCACGACGCAGCGTACGAGCCCTGTGCAAGTGGGCAGCCTCACTGGTGTTATCACAATTGCAGCAGGGGATTATCACTCGATTGCCGTCAAGCAAGATGGATCGGTCTGGGCATGGGGCAATAACGCCAATGGACAATTGGGCGATGGCTCGTATAGCCAGCGTGTCGTCCCTGTGCGAGTGAAGGGCTTGACCCACGTCATCGCTGCTGCGGCAGGGAGCGATCACTCCATCGCGATCAAACAGGACGGGACAGCTTGGGCATGGGGCAGCAATCGTTCGGGCCAATTGGGCGACGGATCGGCTTATGCCATCAGACAAGTTGCCCTCCAACTGAAAATCAAATACAACTACGACCAGGCAGGACGCTTGCAGACAATAACGAATGCAGTCACCGATGAAATCATACAAACTTACCTCTACGATAATAACGGGAATTTAACAAAAATACTTTCAAATTAAATGGGAGGCGTCCAATATGTTGAATCGCAAACTGAAAGCTATTGCTCTGTTCATCCTGATCTGTATGATCGGAACTTCTGCTATGCCTGTTGCCGCCAGTGTCGTGCGGGAAGCAAGCGAGCAGGCGGGAGCGATACTCGGCTTGTTGCCCGCACGAGAGAAGCAGCAACCGGTGCCAAACGAGCGCATATTTCCGATAGAGCCGGTGGAGCTCCGGACCGAGGGGACGGGTGGGGAAGGCGCTGATGAGCGAATTCTCTACCAGGGCAGCCGCGATTCTTTGGTAGAGAACCCGCAGGATCGCTATTCGCTGACTGCGGAGCAGATGGAGCAATATTTGCAGGACGGGCTTTCAATTTCCGACCTGTACGAGGCGGATAACCGTGCGAACAAGCTGTTCATTCCGCCGGAGCAACTGCTCGAAGCCAAGAAGACAGCGGACGATTGGGAACAGGCTGAGAAGGCAGCCAGGCAAAATGCCGCGCTGGAAATCGTGGAACGTGTCTACAAAGACAAGTACCCGGCAGCGTATGAGGAAATGAGCCAATATCAACTCGACCCCGTGGCGCAACTGCAACTGTTTGCCTATTACAACCGCGACAAGTCATCTTCCATGAAGGAACTCATTACCCGCTACCAGAAGTCGCCGGCAACATTCACGCAAGATCAAGCCAATCTGACGGGCAATCAGCCGACATGGACCCTCAAGATACGTGGCGGAGACGCCTCCTCGCGCTCTTTGGATGCATCCGATCAAGGCGCCGATGCTGAAGTTGTGTTGAACGAGTATGATCAACAACTGATCGAGGAACTGGCCAAGCGAACTGGTAAGCCGGTGGAGCAATTAACCGAGCAATATGAATCCTTCGTAAAAGGAGCGCGATGACGATGTCGTTATTGAAGAAGACGCTCCAACTGTTTGCGTTCCTGTTTCTGGCGTGGTCGCTGAGCTGCCAGAGCGCGATGGCGAGTATCAATACGGAGCAGCTTCAAGGCGTGTTGAACGGTCTTGTTGCGCCGCAGTTGATGAATGAATCCTATAAAGCCCAACAAGCGGATCGCAGCCAGGCAGAGGAAATCATCGACCCGCAATCAGGCAGTCTCATCTTAAGGCAGACGGACTTGTCATTGCCCGGCAAAGACGGGCTCGATCTGAATATCGCGCGCGTCTATGAATCATCCGAATCGGAACTGGGCAACAAGAAGGTAAGCGTTACCTCGTCTTCAAGTACCACCATCTCTACCAGTTCGCTTTTCATGGTGTACATCCTCGGATATCATCATGATACCGGCAATTTTTTTTCCTTTGATGCAGGCCCGTTCACCACTAGACTTGATGCGGAGTTGGCAAGTGAATTCCACATGAATTATTCCGGCTATCCCATTGAATATTATGATTATTGGATCATCGAGAACGCCACGATCTACTATCATACCGACTACACTGTAACCACTATGATGGAAGCGGTGCCCAATACGTACTCCCGCTCCCGATATGATCTGGGTCATGGCTGGTCGCTCGCATTCCCGTCGCTTCAGATCGAATCGGAGAGCGGCCAAAATTACTATTACCTGCATGACGGTTCCGGAGCCAGCTATCGGATCAAGTTCACAGATGCCACGGACGGAATCATTGAGAAATATCCGCGGACCGACGCGCAGTTCAAGAAAGACGCGGGAACGTACAGCAACGGGCAAGTTAATTCGGCATTCGTATTCATCAGTCCGGATCAAACCCGAACATATTTCGGATCGGATGGGCGGCTGCTGGGGATCACGGACTTGTTAGGCAACGAGATCAAGTTCACACATACGGATCGGACGCTTAACGGGTTTACGAATCCTTATATCAGCCAAATTGTCGATAGTATCGGCCGAATTGTCACCTTCACCTATGAGAATACGATCACGGATCCGAACGTGGAGCTGGAGAATATTCAAATCTCGGTGACGCACCCGTCCGAGCCCGCAGATGAGATTACGCTCACTTACACGAAGGAGAAACAATTAGTTGAAACGAAATTAAATGGCATTCTCCAAAGCAGTCGTTATGAACCTTATCTGTCCAGCGTCACGGATCCGGGCGGACTGGTTACTTACTATTATTATGATATTCAATTGATGGACTTTGATTTTACGGACAAATCGCTGATGAACAACCCGGCGGGCAATGCTCTTGACCTGCTACGCGCCGTCCAGTATCCGCATACGGTAACGTATTATAATTATGAGCCCGCCATCCGCAATATGGGACCGGAAGGTGCGTATGAGGCATTCCGCGTGACAGAGCGATGGGACGGGGAAATCCGGTACGATTATGATCAACCGAACCCGCATGTATATTTGACAGGTCCATTGAATAAGGTGACCTATGCGTATTTCGGTGATATAACTGGTTATCCCACTTATAACACGGTAGAGTCGATGTCGGAGACCTACAGCTATGGTTCAGCGTCCACCCGCGTGTTGGATGAACTGGTTACGACATCTACGTATAACGGCAAGCAGCAGCCCGTCACGCAGGAAGTCGCCGCGTCCAATGGAGAGAAGACAATGACGACCAATCTGACCTTCGATGCCAACTTTGCCGAACGGCCGACCAAGCAGGAGATCAAGGAAGTATCGTCATTAGGGCAAGATCTGTACAAGCTCTATGTTGGCTATGAATATTATGATTGGGGCGGGTTGAAGTCGCAGACGCTGCCGCTCACCGCCACGCAATACGATCAGGCCCGAGCGGATTATACGACTTCTTATGAATACGATGCTGTGTTTCACAAGTTAAGCAAGAAGGAGGCGAAGCAAGCCGCGGGCGTGACGTTGACGGACAGCACCTGGTATGACTCGCTGGGGCGGCCTTCCTATACGATTAACGCCAACAGTGAGCGGACGGATTTCGTGTATGCGAACAACTCTCAAACCGGGCGAACCGTCGAGACCACGCAGAGCCTGGAAGGCGGAAAAACGGCGCGCGCAATTGTCACTTACGGCACTGCAAGCAATCAGGCGTTTCCGACGTCAGTGACGACATATTATACGGATAGCAACGATCAGGTTGTGTCGGCGACATCGCACGCTTCCTACGATCTGCTGTACGGATTGGTCACGGAGCGCATCGATGAAGAGGGTAATGCGACCCAATACGCTTATGATGATTACGGACGTATTACCGAGACGACGCTGCCTGCCTACAGCAACGGGCTGAATGAGACTTATCAAATGGTTGAACACTATCAATATAAAGATATGTTCGTGGTCGTCCCCGAGTTCGATACGGAGAATGCCTATTTGCTGAATACAAGAATTACAAGCTATCAAACGATCGTCGAGGAAGGCACATCCACGATCAGATATGACAATATCATTACGCAGTACGTGGACGGTTACGGCAATATTTTGCTGCAAAAACGGCTCGATGCCATAAATGATCAAAATATCGTAGAGATGCAATATCATTTTGATGCGCTGAAACGTCCGGTTTACAGGGTTGATGCGGAGCAGAATGCCGTTACGGCCGTATACGATCCGTGGGGCCGGATGATCGAGACGACAGACCCGCTCGGGAACTTGTATCGCAACGAATACGACCGGGCAACCCGCACATCCACTTCCTATCTCGTCGGACAAGCGGATGTGGCCGCATTCCGCACGTCGCCGCAACCGTCGCACCAGCATAACGTGCTGCAGCAGGAAGTGAACCAGTGGGGACAGTTGGTCCAGAACCGCGCCTATCCGCTGTGGCCGAGTACCGCTCAGCCGCTGGAAGAATCGTATGGTTATGACTGGGGCGGCAACTTGACGACTTATACGAACCCGCGCGGCCATACAACTTCCTACCAGTATGACCTGCTCAGTCGTCTTAAGCGGGTGACAAGCGCCAATCAGGAGAAGACCGATTATACGTACAACCGGTTAGGCAATCTGAACGGCGTCACACAGACGTCTGCGGACGGGACGGTAACCGTCACGTTGAACGAGAAGGCCTATGACGAGCGTGGACTGCTTACGGAGAAGACGCAGGGCAGTCCGTTGGATTATACGTACGACTACAACGGCAACGGCCTGCTTGTCGAGAGCACGGACGGCAACCAGACGCTGTTTGAGCAGAGTTATGATTCGCTGAATCGCATGGTGACAACCAGCGGCGGCAATAGTCTTTTCGAGAGTTATTATGGCGACCGACCGTTCGGGCCGGATCTGATTGCGGAATGGGAGGGGTCAAGCTTGCTGCGGATGACCGCGCAAACGTTCGATGCCTATGGCAACGTATCCGCTCGCCAGATTGTTAACGACTCGCAAGCAACCATCACGCAGTTCGAGTACGACCCGCTTGGGCGCACCCGTGCCATCGAGCATCCGAATGCCTACCATACGCTATATACGTATAACAAGACCCAAGTTCAGCGGGTGCAGACCAATGGACAATCCCTGTCGGCGACTTCGGACAGCGACTATGCCCAGTACGAATACTATCCGAATGGTATGCTGAAGAAGATCACTTATCCGAAGCTGGACGATACGAACGGGTCGTACTTGACCTCGGAATTCGAATATGATGGCCTAAACCGGCTATTGTCTGTGATCAACAAGAAGGCATCACAGGTGTTGTCATTCTATTCCTACACTTATGATGAGAACGGCAATATGCTCAGCCAGACGAACGCAGAGGGAACGACGGACTACACCTACGATGTGCTCGATCGCCTGGAGACGATTGCGTATCCTCACGGAGAGAGTATCGAATATGCGTATGATCTGCGCGGCAATCGGATGACGATAGCGACGAGCGTCCCACCGCTGCACGATGGCGAAGTCAATTATACGTACAATGTCTGGGATCAGCTCACATCAGTGGACAACGATGGAACTGTGACGACATTCGAATACGAACCGCAAGGGATGAGAATCAAGAAGACGAATCAAACGGAGACGATTCGGTATACGTACGATAACAGCGGCAGGGTGATTGCGGAAGCTGACGCCTCCTTCACAGTTCAGACCAACTACGTCTGGGGACCGGACCGCCTGCTGCAGAAGCGTGACACCGTGACTGAAGACAGGTATTATTATTTGTATAACGGACACGGCGACGTTGTGCAGATCGTCGACCAGGAAGGCGAGGTCGTCAACGAGTACGCATATGACGAGTGGGGGAACATTACCGCTCAGGAAGAAATCATCCTCAACCCGTTCAAGTATGCCGGTGAAATCTATGACGACGAGATCGGGCTGTATTACCTGCGGGCTAGGTATTACGATCCAACGGTTGGGCGGTTTATTAATAAGGATAGCTTCGAAGGGCAGATTGATAATCCGCTGACATTGAATTTGTATACGTATGCGCAGAACAATCCGTTGATCTATACTGACCCGACGGGACACAAAGTTTGGCTGATTCATGGAACTAATCTCAGTGGGTCGGAAACTCCAGAAGATACGTGGACACCTGAGTTCATCAAGTACATTGGAGATTTATTTGGCGAATCAGTCGTCAGTCCAAGATGGACTGGTGGAAATAACGAAGAGGCACGTGCAATAGCGGCTAATGATATTTTTGCAGATATCATTAGCTGGCATGAAAAAAATCTTGATGAACCTATTAGACTTGTAGGTCATAGCCATGGAGGGAATGTAGCAATCATGGTGACCAATAAACTTTCAGACGCAGGGATAAATGTAACAAGCTTAATAACAGTTGCAACTCCCGTTAGAGGGTATCTTTTGGATGATGAAACAAAGGTAGATCAGCATCTTCAGATATATAATAATTATGATCTTATTCAGAACTATGGAGGGCCGGTTGAGCGTGCAGGAATAGCTCCAAATCGTAAATTTGGTAGTGCTACCAATATTGAAGTTAAACTACCATTTTACCGAAGGTTTGTGTGGTACGGTGTAGATAATCATTCTTACATGCATAGTAATATAAAGGTATGGGAGAAATACATCGCTCCGAAGCTTAAGTAGCAAAAGGGGGTCTCCACGTGCCAAAATGGTTAATGTTGATGTGGGCAATAGTCATTATATTCTGTTTGTTTGCTTTAATTTGGTTTATGTTGGGTACAACGGCTAATTTTCAACGGGATATTGATTTGATCACTACATTTTTATGGGTAACCGTATGGACCCCAACACTATTAATACTTGTAGCTACATTATTTATACTTTCCAAGGGTAGGAATCCAATTTGGATTGTTCATGTTTTGTGGATGGTTCTAATTATCATTTTATCTGTGGTATTATTTAGAAATGTCAACACGTCTGGATGGCTGACAGAGAATATTTCTAGAGATTCATTGAAAGTGACAGAGGATATGAAATATGAGTATCGAATTGAACTAATCAATATTTTCCAAAAAAACAGTCATACACGACTCTATGTAAAAGAAGTAGAAACAGAGGAGGAAAAAACAATACCCATTGACTTCCCAACCAATCAAATTCATGTTCTGTATTTTGAACAAGATAAACAAATTAATTGGGTATATTTGAAGCCTGCTACTGCGCCTGATAGTTATATTTTACGTACAACTGAAGAACTTCGTATTCCTGAGTTAAAGTATGAAATAAATATTGCCGAGGGCAGTTCAAAGAAAATCGAATGAAAGTATATGGAGTGAGTTCTACCAATTGGGTCAGGTGAACAATCTCGTATACGACACCTTTCGTTATTATATACGACGAATATCTATCGCCACATGCGAGTGTAACAACTCCATGTGGTCTCTTTTGTTCTGCGGTATACTCACGCCGCCTTCTTGAAGCAAATTGGCGCAGCCGTGGCGCAGTTCCATAACAGATCATAGGCGCGGCTACCGCCCACACGCAATCTGCCGCTGGCGCAACTGCCGCCAGCGGCATACCCTTGAACCGCCATGCTCCCGGCGGTTCAAGCCCCGGTTCCAGTGCGCATTTGCGCTGCCGTCGAAGAAATCGTGCCGGGCATGGATTCAGAACTTTCAATTTGGTTTACTGGAGTAGTCGTCGAAAGTCACGTAAATCGGTTGGCATGAAGGCGGGCCGAAGAACCTGCGAACGGAATAAGGGCTTATTTTTCACCATCTCAATTGGCCTGGCGCTGCTACGGCAGCGGGATCGGGAAGAAGATGAGGATGGAGACTCCATAATCACTTTTCGTTCGGATCGGGATAAGTTCGGCTGCTTGATGCTTAAGGAACGAAACAGGACGAAAGCCTGTGAACGGAGTCAGAACTTATCTTTCACTATCATTGTTCTCCTGTCGCTGCTTCGGCAGCGGGATTGGAAACAATGAGATGATAGCGAGCAATAAGTCCTGTCCGTTCAAATCGGGATGAATGTTCGTCCTGTTCCGTTCCGCAACGATTTGCGTTCCTGACGACGTGATGATGTAAACCGTCATTGAAAGCTGAAAATCCATGTGCGGCACGGGCTTTAGGATCAACATAATCGTCCGACGAATCTCCAAAGGTACCAATGGTTTTTACAAACCCTCTTCCCCGCAAAGCGTGCCTTCCTATTCTCGAATCGGGATACTCCATGCCCTGTTGGCTTGTTCTTCTTGCTTCTTCATAAGCGGTTAACCGGCGTGCCCTCCTTTTGATTATTCGGATTTTCCTGACAACTTGTCTTTCCAAGCGATTTTTCTATTCCCTGCATGGTTGCAAATCGGAGTTGAACGAAGTTTGTTGACATATCGATAGCGGAAGAAACCGGAAGCCGGCTTGTTTAGTGGAATCTAGGATACAGCGAGGGTGGCGTCTTCACTTATTCCGTCACAGATGCGGATGCTCGGCAGCGGAATAAGTGAAGATGTTTGGCGGTGTTTTGATCGCGCGGCGGAAGGTGGGGGTAAACAAGCCGGGCGGTTTCCATTGTCAGATTCGATATGCCGATTCGTTCAACTGATTTGCAGAGAAGGGGCATAGGCAAGGACGCTTGGAATGAGCATGGATCAGAAAGAAATTGAATCGAAAGACGGGCAAGCCGTTTAACCATAGGGAGAAGAAGCAGCGAAGAACAAGAGCCATCGGGCATGAGCGTATCCCATCTCGAAGCGGAAGACACGAAGGGCGGGTGAATCGGTTTTGTAAAGAAACCATTGACATTTGGGGAATCTTGGACGATGTGAGTTGATCCTAAAGTCAATATTCGGGGAAGGGGCGCAAACGCGCACTGGAACCGGGCTTGAACCGCCGGGAGCAAGGCGGTTCAAGGGTGTCGCTGGCGGCAGCTGCGCCAGCGGCAGGTTGCGTGCGGGCGATAGCCGCGCCGTTGGCCCGCTGTGAATGTTCGCCGTGGTGCGCCTTTCAGCCCTGTTGCGGACAGAAAGTGAGCAGGAGGCCGCCCGTCATCGGGCGGGGGTCCCCCCATCTCTATTTCCTGTCCGCGTGGGTTGGACGGCTGTGAGCCGCTTCTGCGGAGAATAAGCGTCATCGTTGTGCTTGCGATGTTCAAAAGCACCTAAAATTACTCTCGATATACGATGCTGATCTGTTTATATTTTGTCTTTGCCTGAAATACGTCGTCTCCCTCAGACGAACCATCAACGGTAATTTTACGGTCATCGTCCCATGACACAGTTATCCTGTCATAGGTTGTATAGACATTGCCTGCCGAATTATCTAATTTTTCTCCTGATTCCATAATCGACAGATGTAATGCCTCTTTCGTAGTCGCACCACAGTTACGCGAAAATATAACAGCATCGTACTCCCCGGATGGAGACGTTACCCGATTAAGTTCTGTATTACTGCATAAATCATTTGAACAACCGCTGCCTAACAGGATTGTGGCTAGTAGGATCACCGTTATCTTTAATCGCAGTACATTCACAACCATCCACCTACTTCCTATGCCAGCTATTATATAGATCAATGCCGTAATTAATCCAGTAAGTGTCCCGTGGATCATCTCCAAAGCTCTTTTAATTTACCCATTCCTTTTTGTAGGTTCCCGCACGAATTTGCGCATAGCCTGCACCTGCTACCAGTATTGTGTCAGGGATATTGTACACCTTGCCGACGTAACCAAATGATATATTTCCTGGCACATCTTTTTCGACAATCTGCTTGTTATAGATGTAATAATCACTCGTCTAGCCTTGATTTTTCAAATCGAGTTCTGCACCATTTCGTACAAGCCCATAAAACTCTTTGATATCCAGTAAGGTTCGGTCGTCGTAAATGTACTCATATCTAAGCATGAGTCCATTTAGTTTGTTGGTTACGTCTTCAAGACCTTTGTCGGCGTATTTCACATCCGATGGCAATGCCTGATTCTGTAATGAGTAATACGATACGCGAATAGCATCGGCAGCTTGTTCAGCCTTCAGCTTCTCTTGTTTTACCCAATCCACACAGTAGGAGATACCACCACAATTGGCTTCATTTGCTTTTTTCCATTGATCCCCGTATGGTTCGACAAGCTTCTTTAGTTCCTCATTATCTGACAGCTTATAGTGCCCACTTGGATCACGGTAGATTAACGGGTTATTTTCTACATACGTATAAAGATTCAAACTTAGCGGGTTGTCAATCTGGCCTTCGAAGCTATCCTAGGCTATAAAGCTCAACCTTTCGGTCAAAGAGGTACTAACCATAAAATAGCACTTCTTTACGGCTTTTGAAACCTTTTTCTGTTGTTCGCGGGAGCTTGAAAGATCAGATCAAGATCAAGCTCCCGCGCCTTCGCTTGGGCTACGCCCTCCACCAGTACAAATACAAATATTAAGCCCAGGCTATGCCTGGGAGAACTGAACAGGAAGTGCCGTGAGGGATGATGCAAAAAGTCCTCCTTTGCTGTAATGGGAACTGGTTTCGCCAGCCAAATTCTCGAGCAAATCGAATAGAAGTTGGGGAAATTTGGCGAACACTGTGCGGGTACAAGAATGTCGAATTGGTGGAAGGAAGTATCAGTGCGGATCATGTACACATTTAGCTGAAGATTTCACCCCAATTAAGTGTATCCGAGTTCATAGGGTATCGCACCGTAAAGATGCTCAGTTTGCGCCCTTTAAGACGAATTCCCTTGACCTCATAAGGATTGATTCCTGAAAGGGAGCCGATAGGAGATAAATGAGACTAATCTCATTTTATGGAATCTTCACACTGTCTTCACATCGAGAGCGATATATTAGAGATGATCCGATATCCAATGGACTGGAAGCGGTTCCACCATGATGAAGACAGGGAGTGATCGTGACAACACAGGCATAAGCATGGTCCATGAAGCATGGATATTTTGGGTCTTCGAATACAGCGGGAAGGAGGGGAATGAAAAACGAGGTTCGTGTAAAGCAAATGAACACTTGATTTGAAAACGCTTTTATTACCATGGGTTTGCGATGAGAGTTGCTCCGCAAACTCCCTATTAGAGGAGGAATCGGAAATGAAATGGCATTGGAAAAGAAATATGTGCATCATCGCGCTGGCATTGCTGTTGATGCTGCCCATGATGTTGGCCGATTCAGGCCGTTCGGCGCATGCCGACCCTGCATTCACGCCTATGGCGGACAAAATGGGGGTCAATCTGCCGTTAGGGGTACCCGAATTTGTCGACGCCGTTAAATCTGCCGTGAGATTTGGCCCCGCGCCAGGACAAGACGATCCTCCGGATGTGGATGCGCTGGGTTGGCCCCTGAGCGATACTCACTTGACCGTACATGATTATCGTCCGTATGCCGAATGGTTCGGAGAGGATCAAATCGATGATCCGGACAGACGCCAATTGGATGGAAGCGGCACTTACAAGCTCAGCTTCACCGGTCAGGCGGACATGGCGGTGGCCGGCACGGATCCCAATGCGTTCTCCATTCAAAACAAGCAATATGATGCTGTCACCAATACGACGACAGCCGATCTGGTTGTACCCAGCGGCAAGCCATTGATGGGGATTGATTTTACAAACACGAAGCGGCTCCCCACCGATCCGGTCAACACCGGGTTTACCAATATGAAATTGCTCATGCCCGGATACGCCAACCGGCCCAACCAGTTGTTCACCGATCGATATTTGGACGCGCTCGCACCGTTCAGTACGATTCGGATCATGAACGCGATGAGCACGGGTATGTTTAACATGCCCGCGACCGGTTTGGTCTACGGAACAGAAGGTGCTGTGACAGAGTGGGCAGATCGCAGGCTGCCGGATTATGCGACACAAGCCGAAAACTCCAAAAGCTCCAACAAAAAAATGCACGGGGTTGCCTGGGAGTATCTGCTTGCGCTTGCCAACGAAACGAATAAAGACTTGTGGATTAATATTCCTATATCGGCTTCAGATGATTATATTGAACAACTGGCGGATCTGTTCAAGAATGGACCGAACGGCAACGATGGTCTCAATGCCGGTCTGCATCTGTATGTTGAATACAGCAACGAAGTGTGGAACTGGAATTGGCCGCAAAGCATTTATAATAAAGCAGCCGGGTATGATGAGGGAACGTCTGATCTTAATAGTATTTTAAATCTGGGCTGCGATCCCTCACCCTGTAATGATCCAAAGTTAACGCGCAGACATTTTGTGAAGCGGACGGTAGAGATCGGGCAGATTTTCGCGCAGGAATTCGGGACGGGCTCATTGAATACAACAATTCGGCCCGTATTGGCTTGGCAATTTGCCAGTAACGGCGAGTATGAGAAGATGTTAAGCTGGTTGAATGATGCGTATGGAAGTCCCGATCAATTCATTTATGGTATTGCCGGCGGACCTTATATGAACCCAGACGGTGCAGCAACCGATGCAACTCCGATCGATATTGTGCAGCGCTTATGGATGGATTCCGATCAGAACTTCTTTAAAAAGCAGTACTTGATTGGGCTGGCCGACCAATACAACTTGAAGATGCTTGGCTATGAAGGCGGGGTGTCGATCAGAGGAACAAGAATCAATATAGGCAATCGAATTCTGGCCAACCGCGAGCCGTTAATGCGCAATCTGATCGTCCATGATCTGCGCGACGGATGGTTCGATCAAGGCGGCGATTTGTTTATGTATTACAATTTATACGGCTATGATAGCCGAGATGGAACTTTTGGATTAACGGATCTGATCTCGGATTTGGATACGGTCAAATACAAGGCCGCTCTTGATCTGATCAACGGAACGGCTCCGCCCGCCAACGCCAACGAGCCGCCTGCTCAATATGTGACAACGGCAGATCCCGCCAATCCGGACCTGCTTTATGGCGCCGTCATCGGCAGTTGGTCTCCCGCTGTGAACTACTGGGCGTTCGATCGGGATACGACCACTGAATTCTTCCCGAGCGCCACCATCGGTTGGGTCGGCCTTGATCTTGGCTCGGGTAATGAACAGTTGCTCTCGAAAGTTCGCATACTCAGAGGGCAATATCCTAACCGTTCCAGAGGCAGGATCGAAGGCTCGAATGACGGGACGAACTGGACGTCCTTGCTGACGATCCCCCAAGCAGGAACGGCATTCACCTGGGATGAATACACGATCAGCAACCCGACCACGGCCTATCGGTATTACAGATTTCTTAGCGTTGCTCTTCCATCGCAATTCAGGGAATTGGAGTTGTACCGGCCTGAACAAAGCGAAAGCGTTCTGGTCAGCGACGATTTCGAAGACGGCAATGCCAATGGCTGGACCAATCAGGCAGAATCCGGCGGCCCATTGGACGCAAGTTGGAGTGTGGTGATGGACGGGAGCTACCAGTTGCAAAATGAGAATAACAGCACAGCCGAAATTTATGCCGTTACCGGGGATGCCAGTTGGACAGATTATACGATTGAAGCAGATGTTACGCCATTGGTCAACAACGGGTCATTCTATCTGGTGGGCAGGCTGAAGCATGATGGTCCCGGCGGGATAGGCGGACACTTGATCAGCTATCAATTCGGTTACAACAACAATCGTTGGAAGATTGATAAACATGCAGGCGCCTGGTCAACGGTCGGCACATCGAGCGCGATGAGCCTAAATACCAACCAGACCTATCATCTGAAGGCCGTCCTGGATGGCAATCAGTTGTCATTATACGTTGACGGGGTATTGGCGGTCAGCGCGACGGATTCGGATCTTACTGCCGGCCGCGCAGGATTCGTGACGAGCAACTACTCGGGCCATACCGGAACGAAGGTAGAGTTTGATAATTTCACAGTTGTTGCACTACCGTGATCTATAACTTCTTGTCCATTAGTTAATGCCATTAAACAGCAACGCTCCCGATTTTGCAGGGGGTGTTGCTGTTTTCATTAACTCCGTTGCTGTGGGCGCAAACCAGAGGCAATCTTCACACTGTCTTCACGGTGAAATGAGTACAATTGTGGTGGATGCAGCCAGACCGTGCGAGGTGAACATGATTGGCGACAGAAGATAAGCCGAACATTATATTTATTCTGACCGACCAACAGCGGTACGACACGATTGCTGCCTTGGGATTCGATCATATGATTACTCCGAATATGGATCGTCTGGTGCACAAAGGCGTGAGCTTCCATCATGCGTTTTGCCCCGGCGCTACCTGTACGCCTTCCCGAGCTGCCATATTTACCGGCAACTATGCTCACAACACAGGCGTGTATTCTTTTAATTCCTGGTCGCACCATCGTTCCTGGGTTCAGGATCTCGCAGACAACGGGTATCATTGCGTGAATATAGGCAAGATGCACGTCATCCCGACGTATGACGATCTGGGCTTTCATGAGCGAGTTGTCGTCGAGAACCCGCAAAACCAATTGCTTCAGGTCGATAAACGGGATGATGACTGGGGCAGGTATTTATCGCTCCATCAGCAGACACGGCCGCTGGATCAACAAGCGACTGACCCGGATTGGCTGGATAAGTTCCAAGGCGTGCCATGGCATCTCGAGGAGCATCTGCATTCGGATGTATTCATCGGAAATTCGGCGACGGCCTGGATTCGCAGCAATGCCATCCGCAAGCCCTTGTTTCTGCAAATAGGCTTTACGGGACCGCACGAAGTATACGATCCCTTGCCTAGGCACTATGAGCTGTACAAGGATCGGGAGGTTCCGCTTCCGATCTTCAAGGAAGGCGAGTTGGCGGGCAAGCCGCCGCAGCACCTCGCCCATCAAGATTACTTCAGTCGCGCCAATGGTGACGCCCGGGTCGATCTGCGTTCCGCAACCCGGGAAGATATGGAGCATATGCGGCGACATTATTATGCGAAGATTACGACCGTGGATGAGAAATTGGGAGAAATCCTGGATGCGCTCGAGCAGAACGGCTATCTGGACAATGCCTTGGTCATCTTCGCTTCGGATCACGGCGATATGCTGGGCGATCATCGGCTGCCCTACAAGTGGCTCATGTATGAACCGGTCGTTCGTGTTCCCTTGATCGTATGGGATACGCGCCTTGAATCATCGGATAAATCCGGTCCATCAGGTCAATCGGATGCGCTGGTATCCTTGATCGATGTCGGGCCGACCATTCTGGAAGCTGCCGGGATCCCCGTGCCTGCGTATCTGGATGGAAGCTCCTTTCTGGATATCATTCGCAAGGACAGATCGGCTGCCCATCGGAGCTGCGTCATCTGCGAGGACAATTATTTGACGATGATTCGCAATGAGCGATACAAGATGGTGTATTATACCGAGCAGGAAAATGATGGTGAGTTGTATGATTTGCATGAGGATCCGGATGAAGTCAACAACCTGTTCCGCGACAACCGTTACGAAGAGGTGAAGCGGAGCTTGCAGCTCGAACTGCTGCACATTGTGCTCCGAAGCAATTATACGAACTCCACCTATAAAAACCATGATCCGGAGGATCAGTGGCTCAGGCCGCAAGACAGTGCGTATTTACACTACATTACGAAGAAGAATCCGACAGGCTGGTTTAACCGGCAATAAACAGAGACAATGAAAACAGGGAGGCGCAAAAAACGATGAGTCATTCTGAATCAGAAAGAAGACCGGTCACGGCAGTCCTTGTAGGCGCGGGCATTCGCAGCATGACCTATGCGCAATATGCGCTGCAGCATCCGGACGAGCTGAAGATTACAAGCATTGTGGAGCCGAATGTTGTGAGGAGAAACAACTCTGCTCAGATTCATCAGGTTCCGCCTGAAAATTGCTTTGCAACGCTGGACGAGCTCGTCGGCAGATCGCCGATCGCCGAGACGGCCATCAACGGAACACTGGACAGACAACATGTTCCGCTGTCGCTTCAGCTGCTGGAGGCAGGCTATCATGTCATGCTGGAGAAGCCGGTCGGCCTGTCCATGGAAGAAGTCCAGCAGTTGCTTGAGGCTGCCCGGAAATATAAACGAAACGTCATCGTGTGTCATGTCCTGCGGTATGCCCCCTTCTACGCGGAAATCCGCCGCAGGATCAAAGACGGCGTTATTGGTGAAATCAGGGATATCAAGACGGTGGAGCACCTGAGCTACCATCATATGGCGCACGCTTATGTGCGGGGCAAATGGAGCAAATTCGAAAAAATCGGCTCTTCCATGTTAATGTCGAAGTGCTGTCATGACCTGGATATTGTCACCTGGATGAAAAGCGGGATTCGCCCCAGAAAGGTAAGCAGCTTCGGCGGCTTGTCCCATTTCAAAGAAGAGAATGCTCCGGCCGGTTCGGGAACACGCTGCCTTGTTGATTGCAAGATTGAAAGGGATTGCCCGTATTCCGCCCTTAAAAATTATGTCGAGCAAGAAAATTTCAATTATCCGCGCACATGGGAAGGAATCGAACATCTGGGCCCGAAGTTGACGAAAGAACAGAAAATCGAATCGCTTCGGACGGATAATCCTTATGGCCGGTGTGTCTGGCGGTGCGACAATGATGTTGTCGATCACCAGAACCTGCTTGTTGAGTTTGAGGACAATTCAACCGCCGTACACAGCATGATCGGGGGAGCGGCCAGCGCACGCAGAAGCATTCATGTGGTAGGCACATTGGGTGAGATTGAAGGCATCCTGGGCAGCGGTTACTTCGTGATCAGATTTCCGGATGCCAGGCCTGGACATTCGTATTCGGAGGAACGCGTCGAGATTCATGGTTCTGACCAATTCGGGCACGGCGGCGGCGACCTGTTGCTGGTCAAGGATTTCGTACAGGTCATAAGGGGCATGCCGCATTCCATCTCCACCACAACATTGGAGGATTCGATCTACGGCCATATGATCGGCTTTGCGGCGGATCAAGCGATGGCTGAGAACAGAGAAGTTACGATTGACGAGCTTTAACGGCTATGCGACTACGTGAACAGTTTTATCCTGTGCAAGCCTGAGGAGGGTTCAATTTGAATAAACCGAACGTGCTCGTTATCTTGTGCGATCAAATGCGGCGATCGGCAATGAGCTGTGCTGGCAATCCGGACATCTGCACTCCTCATATCGATGCGATCGCCGAGCGGGGCGTCAGATTCGGCAAAGCCTATTCTACCTACCCGATCTGTGTGCCGACGCGCTTCACGCTCATGACCGGAGAGTACGCCCACTCGCGCATGGTTCCCGGAATCGGATGGCGCATGTCCCCCGCCGAGCGAACGCTTGCTCATGAATTTAACGATGCCGGATATGAGACGGCGTATATCGGCAAGTGGCATCTGTACGGCAGCAACCAGAATCTCGGCCATCTGCGGGAATTGGCTGCCAATACGGCGGTTCCCAGAACGTATCAAGGCGGGTTTACTTACTGGCGCGGGTTCGAATTGTGCAACAGACCGTTTGATACCCGTTATTTCGTGGACGGCGACCCTGTGCCCCGCAAGCTTGAAGGCTATCAAACCGACGGTTTGTTTGCGCTGGCTTCCGAATTTATTGCAAACCGCTCGCAAACGGAAGAAGAAAAACCGTTTTTTATGATATTATCTGTAGAGCCGCCGCACGACCAGTTCGATGCCCCCGCTAAATACAGGGAGAAATGGACAAATCGGGAGGTTGCGGTATCGCCCAATGTCGACCTGGAACAAAACTATTACTTGCGGTCGCCAGGTTCCAAGCATATTCTTGACGATCTGCGTTGCTATTACGCAATGATAGAGAACCTGGACGACAACATCGGCCGATTGCAAAGCTTGTTGCAGCAGCAAGGACAATTGGAGAATACCGCGATCGTATTCCTTTCCGATCATGGCGAGCTTATGGGGGCGCATGGATTAATCGGGAAAAAATATCCTTATGAAGAATCGACCGGCGTGCCCTTCATCGTCTCTCATCCGCAAGGAGGGATTGGCGCCGGAGTCGTCGTACAGGAGCCGACTTGCACCGAAGACTGGTTTCCCACCATTCTGGGACTGGCCGACCTCATGCCGCAATCTCCAAAATTCGGTGAAAATCTAGTGCCGCTTATGAGAGGCGAACGTGATCGCAGCAACCGGGCCGGGGTGATGTTGGAATTCGTAGCAGAAACAAGAGACAAGTTCTCATTGAAGGATAAAACCTACCGCGGCTATTGCACTGAACAATACAAGTATACGGTGTTGGGAGACCATAGCGGCGGTGTGCCGTGGCAGTTGTATGATTTGCATAATGATCCTTACGAGCAAGTAAATCTCGTTGATTCGCCCGACCATGTTTCAATCGCAAGCGAGCTGCATGCTTTGCTGCGGAATCGAATGATCGAAACAGAGGATGATTACGTGTTAAAACCGGTGTTCGGGCATGACGGATTGAACGAATGGTATCATTATCAGGCGTGAGCCGCAAACGGCAATCCACACAATCTTCACACTGTCTTCACAGCGGGCTCCGTATAATAGAGTTGTAGTTAAATTTGTTCGATCGCCAAATAATCATTCCAGGGAGGAACAAGGGCTATGCGCAGTAAAGCAGGAAGAAAGGGTTTGGCGCTTCTCGTATCGCTTGTGATGGTGCTTTCATTGTTTGCGTCGTTCAGCTCCGCCGCAGTTACGACCAATGGCGTGTCCACCATGGACACGCAGAAGAAGTTTGATTTGTTCAAGTCGCTCGGCTTGATGGCCGGTATGGATGCGAAGGGAAGCGCCGGGTTGAATCTGAAGATGACGCGCGCAGAATTGTCGGTTGTTGTGAGCAAGCTGACAAGCCTGGACACGACAAATGCGCCGAAGTCGGCGACATTCACCGACGTAACGGCAAGCAACAGCTACAGTTGGGCTTACCCCTATGTGGAAGCTGCTGCAAAGGCAGGATATATGGTTGGGGTTGGCAACAAGAAATTCAACCCGGCCGGCACGGTAAAGGTTGAAGAATTGGCTACCGTCATGGTGAACATCCTGAAGCTGAAGACGAATTCGAGCGCCAAAGTCAGCGGCGCCTCCGCTTGGGCGCAGCCGTACATTGCCGCGGCAATCGATTCGAAGGTGATTCCATCAGGCTCGACGTATACGGGCGCGGCTCTTCGCGCCAACATGATTGACGCCGCTTATGAAACCTGGGTATTGAAAAACTATGACAAGGCGGACTTGCCGCCGTACAAGTCTACCGGGAAGAAGCCGGTTGTGTCTATCGGCTACTACTGGGCGCAGCCTGGAGATGAAAGCGTCTATGAAAAGTTCCAATCGGCCTTCCCTGAATATGAGATTCAAGTATTGCAGTTGACGCCGGAAGCTGTCGCGGCCGGTAAAGTGCCGGATGTGTTCTTGATTCAGTCCGCGCTGACCGTTCAGCAGAATATCACAAGCTATGGCATCCAGTATGATCTGATGCCATTGATCAAGAAGTATAAGGATTATATCGATCTGAGCAAGTTCGACCCGAACCTGATTAACGATATTGCCAGATACAGCCCGAATGGCAAGTTGTATGGCCTGCCGGAAGGGAAGCAAGGCTATGCGCTGACGTACAACAAGGCCATCTTCGACAAATTCGGCGTTCCTTATCCGAAGGATGGCATGACATGGGATGAAGTTCTCGCATTGTCGAAGCAACTGACCCGCAACGAAGGCGGCATTCAGTATCGCGGACTGGTTAAAGTGCAACCGCTGGTTACGCAAGCAGGCATGAAAGGTTCTTCGGATCCTTGGGCTGTCACGGTCGCCAATGTTGACAAGCCTAAATGGGATGCTGTATTGAACGTAATGAGAGGTTTGTACAACATTCCGAACTACTTGCCGACAGATGCAGCCGCACTGAAGGATTTCTTGGCTGTAACGCCCGCCAAGGACTGGAAGGAAAACTTCATCAAAAATAAAACGGTCGCCATGTGTGCTTGTAATACCAACATTGTTAATGATCTTGTAGCCGCAAGCGCAGAAGGCACGAACGTTAATTGGGATATGGTTACGTATCCGCAAATGAAGGAGAACATGGGCTATACGCTGCAATCGTTCAACAATGTATGGGCGATGAGCAACACCGTGAAAGATCCGGAAGCTGCGTTCCGCGTCCTCCTGTGGGTAACGCTGGGCGAGTACAGGAAAGGCCAGACCAGAAATGCCGTCAATCTTCCGGCAACGACCGATGCAGCATCGATGGCGTTGTTCGATACGAACACCCACACGTTTGACGGCAAGAACAAGACGGCGCTGTTCAAGTTGAAATCCGGGATCACGCAAAGCGCGAAGGTGCCTGATGGCGTCGGCGATATCTATCAATATCTGCTGAATGAAGCAAACACCAACCTTTCGAAGCGCCTTGTCGAAGAGAAGGACAACAACAAGATTATCAACGATCTGCAAGAGCTCGGTGAGAAATACTACGCAGACGCTAAGGCGAAATTAAAAAAATAATTATTCTTGATCGATCAGAAAATCGCCGGGATCCATTCACCGGCGATTTTCTGTTTTTCGTAAGCGTACACACCGTCTTCACACAAGTTCCGCTATACTGAATACAACAACATACCCGATGTCGGGATTGGAGGAGACGTTGTGTCGGAAATCCTGTTTAACTCCGTGTCCAAGCGCTATGGAAAAGACAAGTATCCGGTCGTTAAAGATTTTAATCTGGAAATACAGGATAAAGAATTCATGGTGTTCGTCGGTCCTTCCGGGTGCGGGAAATCGACGACGCTGCGCATGGTTGCCGGGCTGGAGGACATTACGGAAGGCGAGATCTATATTGGAAGCCGGCTGATCAATGATTTACCGCCCAAAGACCGGGATATCGCCATGGTATTCCAGAATTATGCGTTATATCCGAATATGAGTGTGTATGAGAACATCGCCTTCGGCTTGCGGCTCAGGAAGCTGCCCAAGCACGAGATCGATCTGAGCGTCAAACGGGCGGCGCGCGTGCTCGAGATCATGCAGCACCTGGATCGCAAACCCAGAGAGTTGTCCGGCGGCCAGCGGCAGCGCGTGGCCTTGGGCAGGGCGATTGTCCGCAGCCCGGAAGTATTTCTGATGGACGAGCCGCTATCCAATCTGGACGCCAAATTGCGCGTTCAGATGCGGACGGAAATTGTCAGGCTGCAGAAGCAACTGGGCGTGACGACCATCTATGTCACACACGACCAGACCGAAGCGATGACGATGGGGACCCGGATTGTGGTGATGAAGGACGGGCTCATTCAACAAGTGGATACACCGGAACAAATCTACAATAACCCTGCGAATCTGTTCGTTGCCGGATTTATCGGGGCGCCGCCGATGAACTTCGTCGAAGGCAAGGTGCATGAGGAGAATGGAGCGATTTCGTTCCGTACGAAGCGGTTCAATATTGAAATCCCGCTCGGCAAGGCGCAGCATCTCCAGCGCCTGAATTTGACGGATCGGATGGTGATCCTGGGAATCCGTCCCGAGAATATCAGCCTGGACCAGTTCATGTTTGAAACCTATCCGAACGCGGTCATAAGCGGTATTCATAAAGTAAGCGAATTGATGGGAGCGGATCGCTTCCTTCACCTCGATATTGGAACGAGCAACAACCTGATCGTTCGCGCCAATCCGCGCCACTACTTCGACGACGACGTCCGGGTATCGGTTGCCATGGATATGAGCAAATCGCTGTTTTTCGATGTTAACACAGGACAACGGCTGGTTGATATTCACTAACCAAGGGGAGGGAACTGAGCAAATGATTGTGAAGGTTAAAAAGTGGGGGCGGACATCCCTCATTCTGCTGCTCGTTTGCGTCGTTACAGCGCCGGCTCTGCTGTACGGCACATCCCGACCTGCCGCCGCGGAGTCCGCATCGGAAAGCGCATCAACGACAGATTCCTCCTTATTGTCGGACATGGCAAGCGAACCCTATTACCAGGATCGGCTTGGCGAATGGGCGGACAATGGATATCAGGATGTAACGGACGCACGGGTAGAGATGGCAGCAGCAGATTACGCTGCTTCCTCCCCTGACGCAGATGTTGCCATTGATTCCTATGAAGGCCAGGATCATGTACTGATCTGGAAGGACAGCCGCAAAGAAGAATGGATTGAATTCGATTTGACAGTCGATCAACCCGGTCTGTACCAAATGGATTTCACTTACCATGCCTATGCGGATAAAACGTCGGATCGCACCCCGATGGACTTTAAACTTACGATAGACGGCAATTATCCGTTCCGGGAAGCGAAGACGATTCGGTTCAACCGTATATGGAAGGATTCATTCCCGCTCGCGATCGACGATAATGGGGATCAGATTCGCAGCATGCCGGAACAAATCAACCAATGGGTGACGCAGCCGGTTGTCGATCGCAACGGCGGATACGCCGAGCCTTACCGGTGGTACCTGGAAGCGGGCCAACATACGCTTCGCCTGGCGACGCACCAACCGATTGTCCTTCAGAGCATTGTATTGCGTCCGCCGATGTCCACGCCGAATTATGCGGATGTATCGGCGGCCTATCCCGAGACCCCGCTCCTCAAGGGAAAGCCGATCGTGATTGAAGCGGAGGAGACGGCAGCGAAGTCCAGTTCGACGATTCTGATGCTGCCGCATCCGGATACCTACAACACACCGCAAACGAAAGGCCATATCATTTATAACACGCTCGGAGGTTGGGTGTGGAGCACCGATAACGGGACCGTGACATGGGAATTCGAGACGCCCGAATCGGGTCTTTACAAGATAGGCGCACGTGCTTTGCAGACGTTCATGCGCAACAAAATATCGTTCAGGCAAATCCGGATCGACGGGGAACTGCCGTTCAAAGAGATGGAGAATTATCCGTTCCAGTATCGCAACGGTTGGAAGGGTGTCGTGCTGGCGGACGATGCGGGGCAGGATTATGAGTTTTATCTCGCGAAGGGAAAACATACGTTGTCGATGACAACGACTTCCGCTCCATTCACCGAGGCGAACGTCCAAATTCAAAAGCTGGTAGACAGGTTGAGGAAAGTGGACCAGGATTTGAAACGGCTCATCGGAGGACAAGCGGATGACCGGAACCGGACCTGGAAAGTTGGCAAGGACTTCCCTGCCGCTATTCCGGAAGAGATGGCAAGCATTCGCGATGCGTTAATTACGGTACAATCCTCTATTATTCAAGCGAATAAAGGCATTAAAGACGATACGGCGCAATCCGTAGTGGTGTCGGTAAAAGACTTAAACCGGTTGTTGGCCAATCCGAACGAGATTCCCAACAACAGCGAGGATGTTACGCTGGTCTTCGAGAGGTTGGCCGATCTTCGCGGATCGCTGGAAGGAGCTCCGCTCCAATTGGATAAGTTGTATATTATTCCGGCGGGCAGCAAGCTCCCGAAGATGGAAGCGAATTTCTTCCAGAAGGTGGGGGGAGCGGTCAGTAACTTTTACTACTCGTTTGCCCGGAAAGATGATTATACGCATAATGATCCGAACGTATTGAATGTGTGGATGCAAAGAGGACGCGACCAAGTCAATCTGCTGCAAAATCTGACCAATGAATGGTTTACAGCGCAAACCGGCATCAAGGTGAAAGTGAACATTTTGCCTCAATCGGACATCCTGATTTTGGCCAACGCGGCGGGCATCCAGCCGGATGTCGTCCTGAGCGTGGACGAAGACGCGCCGCTCAACTTCGCGATGAGGGATGCCGCCGTGGACTTGTCCGTCATGCCGGGGTTTGACGAGGTGATCGCCAATTTCGCGCCGGGCGCGATAAACCCGTTTTATTACAATGGCGGCTATTACGGCTTGCCGGAAACCCAGATGTTCCAGGTGATGTATTACCGCAAGGATATTTTGAATGAACTGGGCCTGCAAGTGCCCCAGACGTGGGACGACGTATACGAGATGGCGGCCGTGCTGGCGCGCAAACAGATGAACTTCTATGTCAATACGAAAAATTATACGCCGTACTTCTACCAGTCAGGGGCAAGCTTCTACACGCCGGATGGCAGGGCTACTTTGCTGGATTCTCCGGAGTCGTTCGAGGCGTTCAAGCAATGGACGGATTTGTTCAACTTGTACGGACTGGAGAAAGAAGTGCCGAGCTTCTATCAGCATTTCCGCGATGGCTCGATGCCGATCGGGATTTCCGATTATAACATGTACATTACCATGCAAGTCGCAGCGCCGGAGTTGGATGGCTGGTGGGGAATTGCGCCGGTCCCGGGCATTCTCCAGCCCGACGGCACAATCGCAAGGTGGTCGGGCGCAAGCGCCGCGATCCACGAGGCCGGTGTGAAAGCGACTACGTTCGGCGGCGTTCCGGGCAGCGGCTCCGGCTCGGGCGGGAACGGCATTCACGGAAATATGATTTATAAGGATTCGGAGAAGATCGATCAGGCTTGGGAATTCCTCAAGTGGTGGCTGTCGGCGGATGTACAGGAACGCTTCGGCAGTGACATCGAGGCGCTGAACGGGGTGACCTTCCGCTACAATACGGCCAATGTAGAGGCTTTTACCCGCTTGCCCTGGGACCCGGACGATCTGCAAATCATGCTGGAGCAATGGAGCTGGTTCATCGAGCCGCCGATTGTGCCGGGAGGGTACTTCCTGCCGCGGGAATTGAACAATGCGTGGATTCGAACCGTGTTGGAAGGGATGAATTACCGCACATCGCTGGAAATGGCCAAAATCAATATCGATCGGGAACTGGCCCGCAAGCATAAAGAATTTGGCGAGAACGATTCCGGCCCAGGCACCGCGCGACCAAACATGCTTCCGGTGATCGATCAACCGTGGGAAGGGGTGCAACGATATCTTGACGACTAAATGGCAAGCCTGGTTCAGTCGATTAACCAGAGAAATGTACGCGCATCGGGTTTCCTATTTGTTCCTTGCCCCCTTTGCCATCTGTTTCTTGCTGTTTATCCTGATTCCGATTTTGGCGGCATTCGTGCTCAGTTTTACCTACTATAATGCGATCAGCAGGCCAAGGTTTATCGGCTGGGAGAACTTCTCGAACTTGTTGTCGCAGGATCTGGTGTTCATTCAGCACGCCATTCCTAATACATTCAAATTTGCTTTCATTGTCGGACCTGGCGGCTATATTGCCAGCTTCCTGCTGGCCTGGCTGATTGCGCAACTGCCCAATAAAATACGCAACTGGTATGCGCTGGCTATCTACACGCCATCGTTAACCATCGGCGTGGCGATGACGATTATCTGGATTCCCTTCCTGACAGGGGATCGCATCGGTTATCTGAACAGCTTTCTGCTGCGATTGGGACTGATCGACCAACCGCAATTATGGGTAACGGACAAGGCTTATCTGTTGAACTCGATGATCGGCATTACACTATGGTCCAGCATGGGGGTAGGCTTCCTGGCCATGTTGGCAGGCGTGCTGAACGTCAATCCGGAGATGTACGAGTCGGGCAGGCTGGATGGCATTCGCAGCAGACTTCAGGAAATCTGGTACATTACGATCCCGTTGATGAAGCCGCAGATGCTGTTCGGCGCTGTTATGGCCATCGTTGGCACATTCAAGGCAGGGGCGATCGGCACACAACTGTCCGGCTCCATGCCAACCCCCGGTTATGCCGGGCATCTGATGAGCAACCATGCCGAGGATTTCGGCTTCATCCGCTTCGAGATGGGCTATGCGATGGCGATATCCGTTGTCTTGCTCATCGTGATGTACGTATCGAATAAGTTAAGCTATGCGCTGTTCGGGGAAGGTGAGTAGAGATGGCCGAGATTCAGGTTGCCGTTAAACGCATGTTGCGCATCAAGCGGCGTTCCAGATTGCATCGCATGGATCGATTTCAGAAAATACTTGTGTTCCTGTTGACGCTGTTGTCGCTATTCATGTTATTGCCGATCGTGAATGTCATCAGCCGTTCGCTCATGCCGTTTACCGAGCTGTTCATCTATCCGCCGCGCATATTCGTGCGGCAGCCCACTTTTCAGAATTTCGTGGATACGTTCAATGTCGCTTCGACATCGGTTGTTCCGATTACACGTTTTCTTTTTAACAGTATCGTGACAACTGCCGGTGTTGTGTTCGGTGTTATCGCGGTCAGCCTGTTGTGTGCGTATCCGCTCTCCAAGCATCTGTTTCCGGGGCGCAAGCTGTTCTTTTCCACTATTCTGCTTACCCTGATGTTCATTCCGGAAATCGTGCAAATTCCGCGTTACCTGGTGGCGTCGGAAATCGGCATTATGAACACTTACTTGGGTCATATTTTGCCTCTGCTCGCCATGCCGGTCGGCGTGTTCCTGTTGAAGCAGTTCATCGACCAGGTTCCCCGGGAATTGATCGAGGCTTCGAAGATAGACGGAGGCAGCGAGTGGTTCACACTGACCCGGATTATTACGCCGATGGTGATGCCGGCGATTGCGACAGTAGGGATTCTGATCTTTCAACAAACCTGGGTCAGTACAGAGACATCGGTCTACTTCATGCAGCAGGACGCGATGAAGACATTCCCGTTCTACCTGAACACCTTGTCGCAAGGTCTGGGCAACAATGTAGCCGGGCAAGGGGTTGCCGCGGCATCAACGCTGATCATGTTTATGCCGAACTTTATCATCTTCCTGTTTTTCCAGAGGAAGGTCATCGCCACTATGGCGCATTCCGGCATCAAATAATGAAAGGAGGGATATCTGTGCTTCGAAAACAGGGCAGGTGGATGCTGTCGTTTATTGCCGCTGCGCTTGTGCTCGGCAGTGTGGGGATGGCGCATGCGGAAATACCCTATGACACCTATTCTATAGACGCTTACGGATCGATGGTCTTGACACAATCGGCCTATACGCCGATTGCCGAATTCGGGAAAAATATTCACATGCAAATTTCCGATGAGGATACAGGCGAAGGGCAATCCGACGCAGATACGGACTCCGACGGCGGGGATGAGGGCGACAACGGTCAGTTCTGGTGGTTGGACGGCTCCGATTCGGCAGCGTCTGACGATAGCTCCGGCTCCGCCGCGGCTGAGGAAGTCGAGGCCGCATCAGTGGACACAGCGGAAGAAGAGACGGGCGGCAATTCGCCATTCTGGTGGCTGGACGACGCGGCCGACGACTCCGCGGCTGCAACCGAGGCCGAAGACAGCCCCGCGGCTGGCGCTGAAGCCGGCGACGACGGGCAGTCAGGCCAGAACTGGTGGGAGGTTGCCGCCGAAGAAGGCGCCGCGATGAACGATCAAACGCGATTCTCGCCGTTGTCCGGTCCTCAAGACATCTATATCGATCAACATGACAATATATATGTGGCGGATACGATGAACAACCGCATCGTCAAATTCAGCGCGGACTGGCAGTATGAACGCAAGTACGACTTGCTGAATCAAGGGGATTCCTTCGTCAACCCCAATGGGGTATTTGTCACGGACGAAGGAGACATCTACGTTGCGGATACCGGCAATTATCGCATTGTGCACATGGACGCGAACGGGCAGTTGATCAGGACGATCACGCGCCCGCAATCGGATTTGCTGCCGACAACGTTTGAATTTGAACCGACCAAGATTGCAGTCAGCTCATCCGGCATTATCTACGTTGCGACCAAGGGCGGCTATCTCGGCTTGATGGAGCTTGAAAGCGATGGCAGTCTGATCAGCTTCATCGGCACGAACAAAGCGGAATTTTCATTCACGGACACCTTGAAGAAAATTTTCTATACAAGGAAGATGTACGAGAATGAACTGAACAAATTGCCTCCCATTGTCAACAATTTCACGATGGACGACGCCGGGATCATCTATACGGTGACCAGCGCGGCTTCGTCGCATCAAGTCAAGAAGTTGAACATTCGCGGCACGGATATGTTGGCGAAGAGGGATCCGTATTCGTTGCTCTCATCCTCGCGTTATGGGGAAAATAGCGAGCGGACGGGGGCCAATGCACGGGTGAACCCGCAGCTCGGAGATATCGCCGTCGACAGCTTCGGGAATATGACCGTGATCGATACGAGCCGCACCAACAAGGCGATCAGCCAATACGATTCGAACGGCAATCTGCTGTTCTTCTGGTCGGGTCGTCCCAATCCGGCGCTCACCCAACTGGGCATTGTCAGAAGCCCCGTCGCCGTAGCGTACGATTCCAGTAACAATCTGTACGTGCTCGACGACCAGGACAGCTCTGTGCAAGTGTTTCAGTCCTCTGAATTTGCCCAACTGGTGTACCGGACGAACCAGTTGACGCTGGACGGCAAATATGAGGAGAGCGCTGAAGGCTGGGAGGAAGTTTTGCGCTTGAACGCCAATTACGGGCCCGCGCTGCTCGGCCTCGCAAAGGTGGCCTATAAACGCCAGGATTATCATAAAGCCATGGATCTGTTTCTTCGCGCGGGCAACCAGAAGGGGTATTCCGACGCTTACTGGCAGATTCGCATCCAATGGATTCAACAGAACTTCAGCTGGATCGCCAACGTGACGATCGGACTTCTGGCGCTATGGCTGCTGTCCAGAAAGTTTGTTCACGGGATGGCGTGGTATCGGGCCTGGAAGCAGAGGAAACGCGCCGATAAACCATTGATTGCCCATCTGAAGCATGCGTTGTACATTCTGATTCATCCCATCGACGGGTTTAAGGCCATTCGATATGACGGTAAAGGCAGCTATCTCAGCGCGGCTATCCTATTGATTCTGGCATTGGCTTCGGTACTCGTTTCCGCGTTGTACACCAGTTTTTCATTCAATATGGCGGTTGGAGACCAAGTGAATCTGGGCGTGATCTTGTTTCCTTTCCTGGCGGTATTGTTGGTCTGGATCGTCTCCAACTATTTGATCAGCTCGATCTATCGGGGAGAAGGGCGCTTCCGCGATGTCTTGATCAGCAGCACCTATTGTCTGGTGCCCCTGATCGTGGTCGGGTTTCCGCTCACCTTGCTGTCCAATGCGATGACTTTGAACGAACAGGCGGTCTATAACTTTCTGTCCATGGCGATGTACGTCTGGGTCGGGCTGCTTCTCTATTGGAGCGTACAATCCGTGCAAAATTATATGGTCGGCGAGACGTTTATCAATATTGGCTACTCCGCGTTCACGGGAATTGTGATCAGCGTGCTCGGATTCATCGTATTCGGATTGACCAGCGATCTGATCGAATTCATTCGTTCGATCCTGAAGGAGGTGGCATTGCGATGATGGTCAATTGGGTGAAGCGTCATACCGGGGCGTTGTTGAAGGTCGCGTCTGTGCTTCTGATTATAGCGGGATTTTTCGTTGTCAAGTCGTGGATGGCGTCGTACGATCCGCTGGCCGGCATCCAGCAGCCGGGCGCGGTCGCTGCCCAGAGCGAGGACTGGACGCCGCCTTACGAAACGGATTTTCCGGCGGACGACGCCTTTGCCGCCGTGGCGGAGAATGAACGGCTGTTGTTGCGGGCGGACCCGCTCAGCGGGCATTTTATCGTTACCGATAAGCGCTCCGGCAAGCAATTCCTGTCGTATCCCAATCCGGCCAGCTTTGCGAATGCCGGCGTCTCCGGTTCGTGGATCGCCAACTTGCGTTCTCCGTTCATGTTCGAGACCGTAGATTTTGCGTCGAGATCGATTATTCCGACGCGGGGAAGCTTCTTCCTGGATCAGGGGGAAGTGACCGCATTCGAACCGATTGACGGAGGCTATCGCGTGACCTACGCGATCGACTACCTGAACTTCAGCTTCGCTGCCGAAGTGCGTATCGTGGATGATTACCTGGAAACAAAGATCGTGGATTCTTCCATCAGGGAAGGAGACGCCAAACTCGTTACGTTGATGTTGTTTCCGTTCATTGGCGCGGAGCAATCGGAAGGGCAAGAAGGGTATCTGTTCATCCCGGACGGGTCCGGCGCGACCATTCCCTTCCAGGAGAATGTAGAAAGCAGAGAGGTGTATTCCGGGCGGGTATACGGCTATGATATCGCGTATGACCTCGATCTCTTGCATTACAGCAATGAAGAGATTCGCTTCCCGGTGTTCGGAATCAAGTCGGGCGACAGCGCGCTGACGGCGATCCTGAGCGAAGGGGAGGAATACGCGAATATTTATGCCGCGCCGGCAGGCAGCTTCAGCCGCTACAACTGGGTGACGGCGAACCAGAATTATCGGTCGCGGTACTTCCAAAGAACGGGCGACGCCGACAAAAGCAAAGGCTTCAACACGTACAGCAAGGAGCGATTTCACGAGGACCGTACGGTTCGCTATTATTTCCTCGATTCGGAAGCTGCGAACTATGTGGGGATGGCCGCGACGTACCGCCAGTATCTGATCGATAGCGAAGGGCTTGGGAAAGTGCGGAAATCGGCGCAGGTTCCGCTCTATATCGATATTCTGGCAGCGGATACGAGCAGCGGGCTGATCAAGGATCAATACGTGGCGGCGACGACTACAACCGATGCGATCGGGATCGTTCAGGAGCTGTACGGAATGGGCATCGAGCAGATGAAAGTCAACTTCGTCGGCTGGCAGCAGGGCGGCGCAAGCCGTTCGGGCGGGCTGTTCCCCGTAGACAGCCGCATCGGAGGCAATCAGGGAATGAGCAGCTTCGCCGACTTTGCACGGTCGCTGAACATTCCGGTGACCTTGAGCGCATCCTACACGGGTAACGATACGGGAGGCGACGGGTTCGTCAAGCGTCGCGACGGATTAAGAGAATATTCCCAGCAATTGCTTGGCGACTCGGTAAGCCCCAAATTTGCCGAGCGGGTGCTGACGAACGATCTGAAGAAAGCAGCCGATCTGGGCGTCGACGGGATCAGACTGAACGGTCTGTTCGTCAATTATTTAAATACGGATTACAATGTGAATTTCCCGGCAACGCGGGCGGAAGTGAAGACGATGGCGGAGCAGTTGCTCGGTCAGGCGAGCGGGAAGCTGAACATGATTCTGGCCGTCAATCCGAATGCCAATGTTCTTAAGTATGTAACCGATATCGAAATGCTGCCCAGTACCAATTCCTACTATGCGATTACCGACCAATCGGTTCCGTTCAGCCAGATTGCCTTGCACGGTCTGGTCCATTATACCTCGGATTACCGGAATATGGCGGAACAATTTAATGAAGGCTTCCTCCGGGATGTGGAATACGGGGCATATCCGCTCTACGGATTCTCCTGGCAGGAAGCGAAGACGCTCAAGGATACGAAAGAGTTTGGCCAGATCTTCAGCCCGAACTATCAAGATTGGAAGTCCTATACCGTGATGGAATATCAACGGTATAACCAAGCGCTGGCGGATGTGCAGGATCAGTTCATCGTCGACCATCTTGCGCTCGCGCCGAACGTGATGGAAACCGTGTACGAGAATGGCGTACGCATCATCGTGAACTACAACGACGAGGCTTGGTCGGAGAATGGGATGACCGTCCCTGCCAAAGATTTTATCGTGATTCGCGAGGGGGATGCCAAATGAAATCCAGGAGATTGAAGGCTCATACGATTCGCCAACTGGAAGGCTCGCTGTTCATGGCGCCCTGGATCCTCGGGTTTCTGATCTTCGCGGCTTACCCGATCGTGTTTTCCTTTGTCATGAGCCTGTTCCACGTTGAACTGAGGGCCGGCGGGCTGGACATGGTATGGTTCGGGCTTGAAAATTATCACCGTATACTATTTGAAAACCAAAATTTGCTGTATAACGATTTATTTCCTTTTTTGCGTAAATCATTGATTATGATTCCGATCATTATCGTCTTTTCGCTCATGGTTTCGATCCTGTTGAACCAGAAGTTTTTTGGGCGCACGTTCTTTCGGTCCGTGTTCTTCATTCCGGTCATTCTGTCGTCCGGATCGGTCATTCAACAGTTGACTTTTCAGGGACAAGGCACGCTTGGCTTTTTGGAACAATTGAATATCACGGTGGTGGTGGACAATTACTTGCCAAGCTCCTGGTCGACGCCAATCATTTCCATCCTGGAATCGTTTGTCCTGGTTCTGTGGTACTCGGGCGTGGAAATTCTCATCTTTCTGGCCGGCAGACAGACGATCTCCGCATCCATCTATGAAGCGGCGCGCATCGACGGCGCGTCGCCGTGGGAATCGTTCTGGAAGATTACGTTGCCCGCCATGATCCCGTTTATCCTGCTTAACATTATTTATTGCCTCGTCGATTTGTTCACTTATCCCGACAATCCGCTTATCTCCAGAATATTGACGAATCAATATGACGGATACGGGATTAACAGCGCCATTATCTGGATATACTTCTTCATTATTTTAATGTTTCTCGCCGTGATCTTCGCCGTATTCAGCATGGTGACCAGACGCTATCAACCAAGCGTAAATAAATGAGGAGGGTCAGTCGGATGATCAAAAATGATCTTGAAACCGTGCCGACCATACGGCAGAAATCGCTCAAATCTTTCAATTACAAACATTGGCTGACCCGGCTGCACCATCTTATTCTGGGGAAGGAGGCAGACCAGGGGCTGATCTTCAAGCTGGTCGTATACCTGATTCTGTTCGGGGTCGCGTATATCTACTTGCGACCGCTTATCTACATGGCGGTGACCATGGTGAAGGATTCGCGAGATTTGCTGGATCCTACAGTCATTTGGGTGCCCATGAGGTTGTATTGGGGAAATTTGCAAACCGCCTGGGAAGCGTTGACGTATCCGTCCGCATTGTTAAAAAGCATGTACATCTCTTCGATTGGCGCGATTGCCCAGGTGGTGGCGTGCTCCATAGCCGGATACGGGTTTGCCAGGCTGCAATTCCCTCTCAAGAAATTTTGGTTTGTCTGCTTGCTTTTGGCATTTATCATTCCGCCGCAGTTGCTTGCGCTTCCAGACTATTTATTGTTTAATGAATTTAAGTTGATTGATACGATATGGCCGTTTCTGGTGCCGGCGTTTTTCGGACACGGGCTCAGAGGCGCTCTGTTTGTTATTATTTTCCGTCAATTTTTCTCTACGCAGCCCGTTGCGCTGGAGGAAGCCGCAAGAATAGACGGCGCAGGCGTGTTCCGGATTTTCTTCAGGGTCATGCTTCCTCTGGCGATCCCGGCCGTCGTGGTCGTCTTCCTGTTCTCATTCGTCTGGCACTGGAACGATACGTTCCTGCAAGCCTTGTATATGGGAAATGCCAATCAGATCATGCCGCTGTCCATCGGTGTGAACTTTATCGGCACCTATTTGGCTATGATTCGGGAATCCGGCGTGGGAGAGAGTGCGCTGTTCAGTTCCTTGATGGAAGAACCGATAAATATGGCTGCATGCTTCCTTACGTTCATTCCTTTGATCATTCTGTATGTGTATGCGCAGAAATGGTTTATTGAAGGAATTGAACGGACAGGCATCGTCGAGTAAAGGGGAGGTGCTGTGCGGACATGCATGTATTGATTGTAGAAGATGAATTGAGCATCCGGGATGTACTGTCCGCCTACCTGCTTAAGGAAGGCTGGACAGTAGACACCACCTCGGACGGACAGGATGCGGTGAACCGGTTCGACCAGTTGAAGCACGATATGATCCTGCTGGACCTGATGATTGAGGGAATGCCGGGCGAAGAAGTGTGCCGGAAAATTCGTGAGAAATCGAATGTGCCGATCGTGGTGATTACTTCCAAGTCGCGCGAGAGCGACGCGGTAAACTGCTTCGAGCTTGGCGCCGACGATTACATCATCAAGCCGTTCAGGGTCAAGGAAGTGATCGCGCGGATTCAGTCGATCATGCGCCGCGTCCATGTGCACGACAGAACCAACCAGCTTAGGGACTTCTACAGCTTTGACCGCGGGAAGCTGCTTGTTTGGCCTGATAAACACGAGGTGGTAGTGAACGGGGCCACTGTCAATTTAACGACGACGGAGCTTAAGCTGCTCACCGTCCTGATTACGAACCCGGGGAAAATATATGATCGCTCCGATCTCGCTTATAAGGTTCAAGGGTACAGGTTTATTGGAGATGGGCGGTCGATCGACACCCATATCAAAAATTTGCGCAAAAAGCTCGAAGAGGATAGCCGCGAGCCCCAATACATCGTAACTGTCGTCGGGTCGGGATACAAATTTACCAAACATCCGGATGAATGAGTGGAGTTGCAGTGAAACGCATAATCTCCAACCTGAGGAAAACGAGCGTTATTCTGTTTGTCAGTTTCTTTCTAAGCGCGGTGCTTCTGATTTCCGTGATGACTTTGGCGTTTCAATTTTACTGGACCGAGATGTTTCACGATTGGCAGAAAGATCGATTGCGTGCGAACAGCTACTTATTAATCGATGATATGAGGAGGGAGCAACTGACGAAGGGGCCCTTGACAGAAGAGGAGAGCGAGTGGTTGTTTCGCAGAGCGGCGCTCTATAACATCTTGTTGAAATATGAAGACGGCGAGGGCTTGGGCGAGGTTTGGTATGACTCGCTTTCTTCGGCGAATCCGAAAGGGTTGTCCGTGCAATCGACGATATCCTACGTCTATGATGGCAATGTGCAAGGCATATTGACCGTTGCGCCCATACTCGACAGCGCCGACCCTACTATTATTCGATACAAAGAGAAGATAGATGAAAATTCGCGATGGATGTACTATCTGCTAATCGCAGTTTCATTTGTATTGTGCTGGATTGTATCGAGGAGAGCGACGATCCCGTTGCACGAATTGAAAAACTCCGCTGCCGAGATCAGTTCGGGGCGTCGCGATCTCGTGATTCCGGTGAAAGGTCCCGAGGAAATACGGCAGTTGGCTCTGGCATTGAATGAATTGACTTCCGATCTGAAGAAGCAGGAGGTGCTGCGCAACAATTTGACGGAAGATTTGATGCACGAGCTGCGTACGCCGCTTACCTCCATGCTGTCGCAAACCGAAGCGATCATTGACGGGGTATACGAAGCCAGCCAGGAGCGCTTGGAGGAAATCTATGAGGAATTGACTCGTCTCACCCGGCTGCTGAACAATTTGGAAAAAATATCGGAAGCGGAGGGCGCAAGTTTCAATATGATTGTCCGCCGCTACAATATGGTCCAACTTGTCAGAAGAGTCTATTTGGCCAATTTGCCGATGGCCAAAGGGAAAAGCGTCAAGTTGATTTACGAGCCGGTGCATGTTCCCTGTTTTGCCGAAGTGGACCTGGACAAAATCGTACAGGTGATAACCAATATTGTCGTGAACGCGATTAAATACACGCAGCCCTACGGGCAGGTCACATTGGGAGTGGGATGGACGGATACGGAAGAAATCATTATTTACTGCCGTGACACGGGAGTCGGGATTAGTCCGGATAATTTGCCTTACATCTTCGACCGGCTTTATCGGGCGGATAAATCGCGTTCTCGTGTCACCGGCGGCATCGGGCTGGGTCTCAGCATCGTTAAAGCTTTGGTGGAAGTGCATAACGGCCGCATCGAAGTCAGCAGCGAATTGAACGTTGGCAGCGAATTTCGCGTCTATTTGCCGAACAAGTACAAGCGCACTTCTTAATGGATAACGTGGTCATAATAGCCTCGCAATCGGTCATGCAACAATTGGATTGCATACTCGTTGTCCTGCCGCAATTGCCGGATATTCAGGCGTTTCTCCATGTCAACCAGCATCTGCCTGTGTTGTGCCACAATCGCCTGGTATTCCGGAAGCTCCGCCAAATTGAGCCGTTCCCCCAGATTGTCCATGTCGTATAGAAGCTCTCTGTAAATCTCGTGCGTCGCATGTGTTGGGCAGACATATCGATCATCCCGCTCGGGCTTGTAATCCATTATATATTTGTACTGTTTGGAACGAATCATGCGGGAATAGAAGACCGCTTCCGCATAGGCGAACAGGCGCGGATTCGCCATACCGGAACCGACCGCCGCTCCATATACACTCAGCCCGGACAGTCCTTCGGGACATGCGATGCCGGCTATTTCGCAAACGGTGGGGAAGAGGTCCACTCCGCTTGCAAAATGCTCGAAATTTTTGGTGTCTTTACGTATAGGCAACAGGTCGGAAAGGGTTGCGATCACGAACGGGACCCTGACAGACTCATCCCATAACGTGCACTTCTCGTACCTCTTATGACAAGCTGCCCCGTCGCCATGATCGGATGTGAACAAGATGACCGTATTGTCTTTGTGAGTAGAATGCTCCAACGCATGCACCACCGCGCCGATCTCGCAGTCGACCATTTCGCAGTAACGCGCATATTGATAAAGGTAGTATCGCCAATGAATGTCGGTAAAGTGGTCCGCCTGGTTGAACGTCTTCCTCACGACGTAATCCACCGTTGCGCTGTTGATGTTGTCGTAATGATAGGTTTCCGGCAGCGGGGGCAGATCCTCGATCGCGACAAGCCCGTCCGTCAGCGCCTCCGGAGGCCCCTGCCTGTTGCTGTCATGAGGGAGTCCGCAGCAATCGTGGGGATTCAGATACCCGACGCTCAGGAAGAACGGCTTGTCGGATCGGTAATTCCGCAGGATCGCGACCGCGGATCGGGTCACGTCCGGATCGGTAGGCTCCCCGTACCAACTGCCTTCGTGGGTGACATGAAAGCTCTCCTCCACATTGCGGCCCGACAGATGCCACTTGCCCGTCAGCAGGGGATTGTAGCCATGCAGGCTCAGGTGCTGACCCAGGTCGATCAGATCTTCATGGCAGGAAGTCGTGTTGTGAACAACGCCATGCTCCGAAGCGTATTTCCCGGTCCACCAGCTGGACCTGGCCGGGGTACAGACAGGCTCGGCCGTATACGTGTGCATGAAGGAGACGCCGTTGGCAATCAATTTGTCGATATTCGGCGTTTTCACAAATTCACAGCCGTATGCGGAGATCGTATGCAAACATAGTTGATCGACATGGATAAACAGGATGTTCGGTTGCTTGTCGGACATCTTCAGATTTCCCTCCTGTCGTCTGTTGTATGGCAGAGCACCCAGAAGCTGATTCCAAATCGGACATATATAAGCAATCCGCTGTCCGTTACCCAATAGAAGACGGGCAGCGTGCCGTTGCCGACTTGGCAATAGCCGCTCAGCTTGACGGGTTCTCCGTCGAATTCGGCCGCAATGGAGCCTGCATACTGCAGTTGATGTCCATGCTTTAAATAGGAAAAATATTCCATATAATCAAATAAGATGGGCTGCTCCGGCTTAGTTGCGGATACGGTCAGCTTCTGAACGGCATCCAGGATCGACATATGCGTGAGCAGCACGGAGCCCTCGGTCCTGTGAGCCAAGAGAGATTCCAGTTGTCCGTCATCTGTCCCTTGGTAGATATCTGCCAGTTCCGGGTTGCAGGAATGCCGCTCGACGCGATAATGGCAGCCGTACGGCTCGTCGTCGGCAAAGGTGCACAACAGATCGTTGCGGGACTTGTGATTATATGCCGTTATGCTGACGGGTTGGGCGGAGTTCCTGAAGTTTACATTGCCTTGCATCGTTCTTGTCATCGTATAGGCGGCAATGGGGCCATCCGTACGTTTGCTGAATTCGATGCGGCCCATGTAGCCCGGCGATTGCTCCGGAATTGCGGGGTCGGTCGACAGCTCCCGCATATGATACGAATAATAAGTGTGCGTATAGCTGCCGTAAGGGGCGAACGGCCGGCGGACGAGCGGCGCCAGCGCCGTTGCCATCCGCTTCGGCAGGAAGTACCGCTCCTGATCGTCTGCGCCGCTTCGAAAGCTGTAATGTCCTTCAATGGATGCCACCATCGGTTCCCCTCCGTCTTACGATTTGAACTCTTCCGGATGCCGGCGCTTCAGCTCCGGGACTGCGTATGCCCGATCTGTCTTCTCCAGGTAAGCGATGTAATTCTGCAATTGTCCCTTTGCGTGATAAGGCCCGCCTTCCTTCATCACGGTCCACAGCGGATCCGTGTCGAACGGCATGGAAGCCATCATCGCATCGTGCCAATTGTTTAAATAATAAACCGCATCTTTGACAACGGCCTCGTGCTTTTCCGCCACATCGAATTGCTCGTAGGGGTCTTCCCGCAGATTGAACAGCATATCCTTCGGGAAAAGATGATAGCCGTCATGATAGGTCCGCGTATAGAACCAATCCCCGAACCGGACACCGCGTTGGCATACGTGCGCGCACTGGGAGACGACCACGTATTCCCGGCCGCAATCCGCCCCTTCGGTCAACGCCTGCGCGTAGCTTTGCCCATCCCAGGTGGCGCAGGGCGGTTGGCTCATCAAGTCGGCAATCGTTGGCGCCAAATCCAGATGGTAATGCAGCCCCGTATCGACATGAGGCCGGGTTACGCCCGGCCAGCGCACGATCATCGGAATGCGGCAGGTCGCATGGTCTGCCGTGGCATGCTCGCCGTATATGCCGAGCTGGCCCATGTTTTCTCCATGATCGGCAGTAATGATGACGACCAGATCATCCATGACGCCTTTGCGTGCAAGCGCATCGAACAACATGCCCAGGTGGTCGTCCAAATAGCGAATGCCGCAGTCATAGCCGTCAACCATTTTACGCAAATCGCTCATATTCATAATTTCGCCGAGATGACGGGGGTAAGCCGGATTGACATAATTGCTGAACATGCCAATTTCCCGCGCGCCGTGCGGACCCGCCATCTTCTTGTGCCGCTCCAGCACATCCTCGGTTAACCAGGCGGGTATCGGTTCATCCGCGAACGGGTTGCCGAACGACTCCGGAGCCCGGTAGGGGGTATGAGCGTCCCAATAATTTACATACAAAAACCAATTGTCCTGGTCCGCATGCTGTCCAATCCAGTCCAGCACGTCCGGCGTCACTTCTTCCGCAGACTCCAGGCCGCCCCGGCCGCTATTATGGATTTCCGAAAAGCCTGCGTAAAACGACCATTGGGCATGCCGCTCGGCGAACGGGCTGAACAGCACGGTTTTCAAACCGGACTTTCGCAGGAAGGCAGGCAAGCTCTCCTTCCTCAGCATATCGACAAATCCTCGGGCGGCGCCTTCTCTGCGAATGTCCGCGGCCGTGCCGCCATGTCCGACAAGGCCGGTATGAATGCCGAATCGGCCCGACATCAGCGCAGCGCGCGACGGCGAGCACGGCGCATCGGAAGTATAATAATTGTCAAAGCGAACGCCTTGCGCCGCGATTCGGTCAATATGGGGCGAGGTGTCTCGATGGTATCCGTAGCAGCCCAGATGAGCCGGGCTTAGCGCGTCAAGGTCCAGTAACAGTATTCGCATTCTGTTGCCCTCCATGAGATGTAGTTCGTCTTTATATTTATTTTAATTGTTTCTATGTGAAGTTGGTGTGTAGACTTGACGTCCGGAGAAGACGCGATGGAATCTTCACACTGTCTTCACACCCCCTTGGATATAATAAATTCGAAATAGAGTATAACGGGCTGGAAGCGGTTTCAAACAGTTTTGTAACATAATGGGCGCGATGGTGTGCAAAGGTTGCAAGGTCCATTAACGTGACGATTCCGGCTCTTAACAGACCCCTGGAGGTGAAAATTGGAGAACATGAGAGGCAATTTGCTGGCGAAAACGGTTACGAACTGAAATTCATGACGATGAGGGGGATATATCCATTGAACAAAGCGTTTAGGAAATCGATGTACATGATCATGTCGTTCTTGCTCCTGGTTTCCTTGTTCGCATTTCCGATAGGTGAACAAGTGGCACATGCAGACGATGTATCTTTTAACGAGCAGTGGGCAACGGCGCCCGTGATTGGCAACATGGGGGTGAATTTGCCCAGCATCTCCGCTATGGAAGCATTCGTTGATGTGTTTAAGTGGAGTCGTCCGTTCCGCGGTGTGGGAACAGACCCTACCTTTATGCCTTTGGACGAGAACGGATGGCCGAACTCGGATGCGAGAGCCATCCTTTTTGACTATCAACCCTCGGCTGACGACCCTGACGCCATGAGCCGTTTTCCGGACATCAGCGGCGCCTATCGCCTTTCTTTCAAAGGCCAGGCGACGGTTACGGCAAACGCGGGTTCGAACACCTATTGGTGGCTTGAGGACGAGAAATACGATCCAGACACCAACACAACAACTGCTAACTTGGTCATTCCACCCTATGATAAAACGATTCATTCGAAACAGTACTTTCTGCTTGTTTTTAATTTCACTGACACGAAGAAAACAGCGGACGCCGAGACGAACACCGGCATCTCCGATATCAAGCTGATCAAGCCGGGGTATACGGAAGAAGATACGTTCACGAAGTCATTCCTTGACGCACTCGCTCCATTCAGTACATTTCGGTTTTTTGAATGGAACCTGAACCTGGGCAGTTTGGAATACTGCAAGTCGGCGATCGTGAATAACGAGTGCGAGCAAGACGTTATTGATTGGGCCGAACGCAGATCAAAGTGGAATACGCAATATCCATTCGGAACAGCCCAGCCTGTGATCGCGTGGCAGGATTCCATCGCGTGGGAGTACATCGTGGAGTTGGCCAATTTGACCGGGAAGGACGCCTGGATCAACATCCCTGCGCGAGCGTCTACGAACTATATTACCGAATTGGCCAAGTTCATGAAGGACAATCTGAAGCCGGGCCTCCACCTCTACCTGGAGAACAGCAACGAAGTCTGGGGCGGGATTACCAGTCCGATGGAATATAACAGTGATGCAGCTTGCGTTGAGGTCACAGGCAAGCTGTGCGCCGCCAAATCGTCAACCAGAAATTCGACGAATCTGAACGTTCCCGCGGCAGGCCAGAAAGCCTGGAACATGAGATTGTATGCGCGTCGGACCATGGAAATATCGAATATTTTCACCGCTGCATTCGGGGAAGGATCGCTTAATACGACTATCCGCCCTGTATTGGCGTGGCAGCATGTTAAGCCTGAAGAATTTTCCGATATGTTGGCATGGCTGAATACGAATTACGGCGACCCTGCCAATTATTTATATGGCTTGGCCTCTGGTATGTATTTAGTTTGCAGAGATACGATCGATAAGACTGATCCTACAGCGTATGATGCTTGTTTCAGAAACCAGTTTGATACCACTTATTATCTCGGTTCCGCTGTTAAGACCAAAGCAACTGCCGACAGTTACAACTTGCAATATGTAGCGTACGAGGGAGGAACAAGCACGTCCGGCAAGGATGAATCCGCCGCTGTTATTGCTGCGCGAATCGCGGCGGAACGTGACGGGAAGATGACAGATTTGCTTAAAGATTTCTTGAATAACTGGGCGAGTATTGGCGGTGGATTGTTCAATTACTATAATTTATCCGCTAAAGCTTCGCGATACGGAAGCTGGGGCTTGATTGAAGAAGACTTTAGCCGGTTGGATACGCCCAAAACACGGGCTATCTACGAGTTGGGCGCCGACCCCGCTGCGGCGCCGACCAATTTTAAAGTCAAGGTTGGAGCAAGCGGCATCGACTTGACTTGGGACGGAGATGTGATCAGCACTAATCCTAACGATCCTTACAAATATACAACTTATGACGTGATGAGGGCCTCTTCGGCTGAGGGTCCATATGAGCTGATCAAGCGTGGATTAACAACGACAAGCTATACGGATACCGATTCGAGCCTGGCATTGGATGAAACCTATTACTATCAAGTAGCAGCGGTTAATTTCGGAGGCAAGTCAGTGTCCGATGCGATGGAGATCACTTTGAATTCTGACACCTACACCGGACAGTTGATTGCTTATGAACCGTTCAATTATACTGCTGGCGCCAGCTCGGGGGATGGCCTTGGCGGCGGCACCGGCTGGAGCGGGAACTGGACAGCCTCTAGCGGATCTTATGTCGTGACCGATGAGAATTCGCTGGTGTATCCTTACTTGGTGAACCAAGGAAATCATTTGATTAACAACGAGAATAAGTTGAGCAGTATGAATCGCAGCTTTGATTTGAGTGCGGGCGGGCTGTTCGGCGCCTACTTGAAAACTGGCGGCGGGGTTGGCAAGGAGGGGACGGTCCTCTGGTCGAGCGTGGTGCTTCGTAGCGATGTGGATACGGACGATAATTTTAGCTTCAAATCATTGGTAGGGCAATCCCATCAAAGCAAAGTGGAAGTCGGCTATTTTGGCGGTAAAGAAGACGGAGTCAGAGTTTGGGGCGCCAAGCTAGGTTCGACGGTTCTGAAGTCAAGCATTCCGATTGAAACCGGCAAGCCTGTATTGGCCGTGATGAAAATCGAATTTAATGGCACGAGCAGAGTCAGTTTTTATTTCAATCCCAGCTTGTCGAGTGATAGCGAACCTGCCACGGCAGATCTGGAAGCCGACACTACCATATCAGGAGTAGTAACAAGGGCAACCATCGACATTTCCAAAAATTCGGCGTCAATCGACGAGATTCGTTACGGGAATACTTTTGCCAGCGTAGCGCCGGCAAGCGGCGTCATTCCGGAAGATCCGCCGGTGTTTATCGTTCATCCGCAGAGCAGGACGGTCTCTCCTGCAAGCACGGTTGCATTGAATGCATCTGCGGAGGGATCTGCCGTCATCAGTTATCAGTGGCTGAAGGACGGCGTGGAACTTGAGGGCGAAACCGGCAAAATGCTTACGATCAAAAATTTCGGTGCGGGCGATGCCGGTACCTACACGGTCAAGGCAACGAACCCGGTTGACACTGCAACGAGTAATCCGGCTGTGCTGACACTTGGGGAATTTACCGGCTTCCTGATTGCGAAGACGGCGCAAGCTCCCGTCATTGGCGCGTTCGACAGCAGCGTCTGGTCGCAAGCGCAATCCTATAATCTATCGAATCACGTTGTGATTGCAGGCGGCGCCGACCATGTGACAGCCGCGGACCATTCCGGTTCGGTCAAGGCGCTCTGGGATGATGCGAACTTGTATCTGCTGTACGATATCAAGGACGATATCCTGATTTCGGAGAGCGGAGGCGACGATGTGGAATTGTTCCTGGATCGCAACAATAGCAAATATGCGGCTTACGGTCCTGGTGACTTCCAGTTCATTTTCGCCTATGACGATTCGGTGGGCGTCCAGGAGACCAAACACGATGCAACTACCGGCGTGACGTACCAATCGGCAGACCAGACCGGCGGTTATCGGATAGAAGCTAAAATTCCATGGGCGACAATCGATCTCGTACCGAGCGAAGGCGCGTACCTGGGATGGGATGCTGCCTCTGACGATACGGACGGATATGGCCGCAAATCGAAGGTCGCTTGGCACACTACTGATAACGACATCTGGCAATATCCGAATTTGATGGGCGTTGCGAAGCTGACGGCGGGCGATTCGACTCCGGACCCGGACCCGGATCCGGAGACTTCGCTTGAAGCGTATATCGGTGAAGGCTTCGATCTTACGCTTGGATTAAGCGGCGTAACACAAGACTTCAACACGCTGGAACTGAACGTTCAATACGATCCTGCGAAGCTGGAATTTGCGACTGAACCGCTCAATTTGCCGGATCATCCCGATGCTATGGCGCTGGCTGCTGACGCGATCAGCGTCGCGCCGGAAAATCCCGGTTTGCAAATCGTGGGAACGGCAGTGATGCCGAATGGGACTATCCATATTATCGCGATGAAAACCGGAGGCGGCATGATTACAGACGCCGACAAGCTGTTCACCTTGCACGGGACAGTCAAATCGGGCGTTGCGGAAGGCAGTACTACCGTGTTGCTGGCTGACGCGGTCATCACGGAAGGCGACGACGTGTCTCCTGCCGGCGGCAATTCATACGTCATTGCGTTGAAGACGAGAACCGTCGTAGACACAACGGCGCTGGCCGACTTGATTAATACGGCACAAGGCGTGTTGAACGCGGCTGCGACAGGCACTCTGCCCGGTCAATATCCGTCAAGCGCGAAGACGGCGCTGCAAAATGCGATTAGTCAGGCCCAAACGGCGCTTGGTCAAACAACGGCAGATCAAGACCAGATCGACCAGGCCGTCATCGCGCTGCAGCAGGCGCTGAACGTATTCAACGGCTCGGTCAACGTCGCTGAATTGGACAAAGCTGCGCTGACCGCCAAGATCGGCAAGGCTCAGGCCAAATATGACGGCATGGTAGAAGGCACGAAGGTTACCCAGTACACGTCAGGCGCCAAAGCGGCGCTGCAAGCGGCAATCAACCAGGCTACGTCGGTGCTCGGTTCGGCTACGAGCCAGCAAGACCTGGACGATGCGGTGACGGCGCTGGAGAGCGCAATGCAAACCTCCGGCAGCCAGATCATTACACTGGTGCCGGGAGAGACACAGATCACGATTAAAGATCTGGCGCTGCTCGCGAAGTATTATGAAATGACGCGCGAAGAAGCGAACTGGGGTCTGTACGATACAGCCGACATCTACGGAAACGGCATTTCAATTCAAGTGATTGCCAAGGTCGCCAGATTGCTTCTGGAGGACTGGCTGTCGCAGCAATAATCGGCGTGCAACACTGAAGCCGGGGGCGGCTCGGAATCATGAGCTGCCCCCGGTTTCTATGAAAGGATGGTACTCCATGAAACAACGCAGATCATACCTGTATACCGCCTTTTTGATCAGCCTGATTTTCTTTATGGCAGCGGGAACGATGTCCGCGGCGGAAGCGAACGCGAATACGAAGGCGAGTCAAGTCGCGCCGACTTTCAGTATGACGGTGAATAATGACAAGCCTGGGCTCAATCAGGAAATTCAGATTGTCATTCAGGGACATCGCCTTGCTGATATGTATGCTTATGAGGTCAATCTCAAGTACGACAAGGAGCGGTTGACGTTTACACGAGCAACCAGCAACATTTCCGGATTTTCGGTTGAGCCGGTCCTGAAAGAAGATCGCATTAAATTTGGACATACGAAGACGGGGAGCGTCCCCGGCGACAGCGGAGATTTGACGTTGTGCACGTTGACGTTCACAACCAAGGCAAGCGGGAATGCGACGATCGCGCTCGAGAATGTGAAGCTCGTCGATTCGAAGGTGGATATGGTTACACAGCCGGCGACCAATCAGGTGTCGCTTACGATCAGCAACAATCAGGTGGTACTGAAGGATATCGCAGGCCATTGGGCGGAGGCTTACATTCGGCAGGCGGTACAACTTGGGTTCGTCAGCGGCTACGAGGACAGCACGTTTCGCCCGGACCGCCAGGTGACGCGCGCCGAGTTCGCCACGATGTTCGTACAAGCGCTGCAATTGCCGCAAGTCAGCGCGGCGGTTCTGCCATTCAAAGATCTTGCACACATTCCGGCGTGGGCTCGAACTTTCGTAGCCGCAGCCTTCAAACAGGGAATTATCAGCGGCTATGATGACAACACGTTCCGTGCGGACCGCTTGATTACCCGTGCGGAAATGACAACGATGATCGCGAGGGCCTTGCCCTCGGAGACGGACATGAACGCGGTTCCGAGCTTTGCCGATACGAGTGAAATTCCCGCATGGGCGCGGCCTTATACGGCTGCTGCAGTCAAGGCGGGGCTGGTGAAGGGTAGAGGCAACAATCTGTTCGTCCCGAATGATCATGCGACGCGCGCCGAAGCGGTCACGTTAATCTTGGCGTTGCGAAATGCAACTATCAAGTAGCGACAGGCCATTGTAATGAAGGCGGGGCATCTTGCAACACCCGAACGTAGAGCTGCCCCCGCTCTTGAACGATCACGAGGAGGATATGCATTGAACAGCTTATGTAAGAAGTCCGTGTACATGCTTATATCATTCATGCTTTTGATTGCGATGTTTGCCTTCCCTGTAAGCGATCAGACGGCTCATGCGGAGGACGACATGTCGTCCATCCAGCTCGCGTATGAGCCGTTCAATTATGCAGCGGGCACCGGGTTGGAAGGACTGGACGGCGGCTACGGATGGGACGGCGCTTGGCAGACCCGGTCCGGCATGTCTGGCGACATCTATGTGATGGATACGGATCCGCCCACTCTCGATGGCAGACTTATTACCGGCGGCGTGGATACCGAAGGAAATTATGTGGCAAATCCCGTGTCTGTTGCGCAATCCAGTATGTATAGAAAATTCGATTTGAGCGCCGACGGTGCTTTTAAGACATACGCGGATATCGCGAACAACAGACTTTACCAGCCGGGCACGACGCTGTGGGCAAGCGCGATCCTCCGTGCCGACAGCAACACGGAAAACCAGTTTTCCTGGAGTCCGTTCTCGGATGCTGAATTTGGCAAATTTGTGGCGATCGGGTATATGGGGAAAAAGAATGCGGGGGGGATTAAAACCTGGAATGTATACGATAAAGCCAATAACGTGGATGTTGCGACGAGCAAGCCGATCGTTCCGGGGGAATCCGTGTTTGTCATCGTAAAAATCGAATTTAATTCGACCACCAAGGTGAGTTATTATTTGAATCCCATGTCAGACGGAGAGCGACCCTTCACTTCTCCCAGTTATACAATGACATTTAGTTATCCTTCAACCGCCGGGATCGATCGCACGCTTATTGATATTGTCGAGGATGCGGGCTCGATTGACGAGATTCGTTACGGTGACACCTTCGCAAGTGTAACGCCGGGCATGAATACGGTGATCATTCTTCAGCCGACGGTGCCGACATTTATTACAATGCCGCGATACCAGACCGTCTCTCCCGGCAGTATGATCACTATGAAACCCGTAGTGGGGTCGCCCGATGCCAGCTATCAATGGCTAAAGGACGACGTGGAGCTCGAGGGGGAAACGAGCCCGTCACTCACGATCAAAAATTTCAGCTCGCGCCATGCCGGTGACTATAAGATCAAAGTAACTTACCCGGGAGGTGTTGCAACTGGCCCTTCCAGTATGTTGACACTTGGGGAATTTACCGGCTTCCTGATTGCCAAGACGCAACAGGCTCCCATCATTGGCGAGTTCGACAGCAGCGTCTGGTCGCAAGCGCAATCCTATGATTTATCAAATCACGTTGCAATAGCAGGCGGCGCCGACCCTGTTGCAGCCGCCGACCATTCCGGTTCGGTCAAGGCGCTGTGGGACGATGCGAACTTGTATCTGCTGTACGATATCAAGGACGATATGCTGATCAAGGCGGGTGGAGACGCATCGACTCTCGACAGTGTGGAGCTGTTTCTGGATCGGGACAACAGCCAAGATGCAACCTATGGGCCCGGCGACTTCCAGTTCATATTCGCGTATGACAGTTCGGTGGGCGTCCAGGAGACCAAACACAATACCGTAACCGGTGTGACGTACCAATCTATGGATCAGGTCGGCGGCTATCTGATAGAAGCCCAAATTCCATGGACGACAATCGGGCTTGTGCCGAGCGAAGGCGCGTACCTGGGATGGGATGCCGCTTCTGACGATACGGACGGATCAGACCGCAAATCGAAGATCGCATGGCATACAACCGATAACGATATTTGGCAATATCCGAATTTGATGGGCGTTGCGATGTTGGCGGCGGGCGATTCAACTCCCGAGCCCGATCCGGACCCGGCTCCGGTGGCTTCGCTGGAAGCGTATATTGGCGAACACTTCGATCTTACGCTCGGACTGAGTGGCGTGACAAAAATGTTCAATTTACTGACACTGAACATTCAATACGATCCTGCGAAGCTGGAATTTGCAACTAAGCCGCTCGATTTACCCGATCACCCCGAAGCGATGGCGCTGGCTGATGACGCGATCATCGTCGCGCCAGACAATCCGGATTTGAAAATCGTGGCTTCGGAAGTGATGCCGGATGGGATCATCCATGTGGCCGCGATGAAAAGCGGCGGGGTGATAGAGGTTGCCGACAAGCTGTTCACCTTGCATGGGAAAGTCAAATCGGGTCTTGCGGAAGGAAGCACAACCGTGTCGCTGACCGATGTGTTCCTCATAAAAAGTGACGAAGGCAGCACTATGTATCTTACCGAAGGCAATTCATACGTTATTGAACTGAAGACGAGAGACACCGTAAACACGACCGCGTTGGCCGATATGATTGGCAAAGCCCAGGCCAGATACAACGCGATGGAGGAAGGTACGAAGATCACCCAGTATGCATCAGGCGCAAAGTCGACGTTGCAAGCGGCAATCAGTCAGGCTGCGTCGGTGCTCGGTTTGGCTGCGATCCAGCAAGAACTGGACGATGCGACGGCGGCGCTGGCGAGCGCGCTGCAAGCTTCCGCCAGCCAGATCATTACACTGACGCCGGGAGAGTCGCGGATCACGGTCAGAGATCTGGCCCTGCTCGCGATATATTTTGAAAAGTCGCGCGAGGAAGCGGGCTGGGAGCTGTACGATACCGCCGACATCTACGGAGAAGGCATTACGACACAAGTGATTGCCAAGGTGGCAAGATTGCTTCTGGAAGACTGGCTGTCGCAGCAATAATTGGCGTGCAACCCCCAAGTAGCGCCCTGTTTTGAATTGTCCATGAATGGCGGCGGCGAGCCGGTTGCTTGCCGCCGAGTGTTAGAGTGTTATGAGTGAAAGCCTGCCGGGATCGGCCAAGACGCAACAAGTCATAAATAGGGGGTATCTTGATTGGTGAACAATTTCAAAAAGATAGGCTGCGTTTTATTATCGTTGATTTTGTTGTTGTCAGTTTTTTCATTTGCCCCAAAAGACGTCAACGCAGCAGAATCCGGTTTGCTTGGTTACGAATCCTTCGATTATACAGCAGGAGTAATTTTACATGGATTGGATGGTGGAGTAGGCTGGAACGGCGGGTGGGCAGTCCAGGCCGGTAATACGGATCCGTCCGGTTATCGGGTAGAGGGGGTCAAACCCCTGACATATTCAACCTTGGAAACTTCGACGAATTATATGGAGGGCGGAATTGCTTATCTGGGTGCAAGCCGAAAGCTTGATGTCAGCAAGACGGGGGCATTCAAGGATTATTTGACAAGCGATGGCAAAAATATTGGAAAACCCGGCACAACAATTTGGGCCAGCATGCTTGTGCGTAAAAATCTGAATAATGACGAACTGTTGCGCCTTAATTTTGGCGGTGGAAATAATATTTTGTTCGGGTTCCTGGGAGATAAGAATGGCGGGAATCGATATTGGTCGCTGAAGGTTGGCGGTGAACAGAAGGTATCCGATGTGTCCATTGTTGCAGGGCAGACCTCGCTTGTTGTTTTTAAGCTGGAATTTGGCGGGAACAGCAAGGTAAGTATGTTTATCGATCCGTTAACCTTGGGCGGCGAGGCTCCTGAAGAGCCGGAAATATCGATTGAAACCAGCGCCAGCATTGCGTTTCAAAGTTTCGGAGCCATTCTGAGTCAAGCGGGCCTGAATCATGGCAGCTTGGACCAAATTCGGTTCGGTACGAGCTATGGTTCCGTTACCCCGGCAGCGGAAGACCATGTTCCTCCCGCCGCACCTATAAATATCAGATCATTGAATCAAACAACCTCATCGATTACTTTGGCATGGGAACCTTCAACGGATAACATTGGGGTCGCCGGCTATAAAATTTATCAGGGCACGGATTTGATCGCGATAACCAGGAACACCACGTTTACAGTTGAGAACCTGCAGATGAGCACCGGGTACACTTTCCACGTTACCGTAATCGACGCGGCGAGCAACGAGTCGGCTGAAAGCGATTCGTTAAGCGCCGCCACCTTGGGACCTGTGGATGTATTCGTATCAGTAGACAAGCGTGTTCAATATCAAATGATCGAAGGGTTTGGGGGTGCTGCCATTTACAAAGGTTATTTCAGGGACAAAGACACAGCCTTTACCGATATGCTGATCGAGGATCTGGGCTTGACCATAGCTCGGTTGGATGTGCCGACCAGTTTCGAGATTATCCCGTACGAAGGCGATCGGAGTCCGCATCAACTTGATTTAACCGATCCCAATTGGAATGTCGATGGACATTTGAATGCAGCCTATTCTGAAGCCAAATACGGGGCGGGATCTCCGCTTCAGGAACAAATTAATTTTATTAACAAGTTGAAGCAATCCGCTGACGCCAAGGGAGCCCCCATCAAATTCATCTCATCCGTTTGGAGCCCTCCATGGTGGATGAAATATGTTGGCGGTGTGGGTTGCGGCCCATGCGGCACTTGGGGGCCCGGAAATACGAATATCAATTGGAATACATTAATTCAGAAGGAAATACCATCTGCAGAGGTTCCCAATGACTACAAACAAGTTTTTGCGGATCGGCTGGTTGCCTATGTCAAGATTGTGAAAGAACAAACTGGAGAAGACATCTATGCCATCAGCGTGCAGAATGAACCGGCTTTCAGTCAAACCTATCCCTCAGCTGTCTATACCGACTTCCAGCTTCGCAATCTCATTAAAGTCGTCGGTGAAAGATTCGAGCAAGAAGGGTTGAATACAAAAATTTTTGGTCCGGAAGATGTGACATGGAATACGCGAATGACCGCCTATATGAATGCTATTGGCGAAGATCCAATTGCCAGCAAATATACGGACATTTTTGCATTTCATGGATACAAAGAAGATGGAAGCACCGCGAGCGATTCGATAGCCGAAAGTTGGATGGAAATCAGTGATACAGCAAATAAATACAACAAACCGGTGTGGATGACGGAGACATCCGGATTTGATCATAATCTGCAAAATATGATGAATTTTGCAAAATCGATCAACAATGCGTTGAAATACGGCAAGGTCGAAGCTTACGTCTATTGGTCGCTGTTGCATGGGGATGTCAACAAGCAAAAAGAGTCGCTGCTTACGTTTATCACGGGTGAACCATCGGGTCTATCCTCCGTCATGACACAGTATGCCAGGTTTGCACGACCCGGTGCCGTGCAGGTAAAAAGCGAATCCAGCAACAATGATTTGCTGGTCACTTCTTTCACACATCCAGAGAGCGGACAACAAACGACCGTTATTGTGAATCCAGGTGCAAACGTCATGAATATTACCCTGAAGGTGGAGGGAGGGAATGTGCCCTCATCCTTTTCCGTTTATCGTACAACGGCAGCGGAACGTGTGGATGAATTGGGGACGTTCCATATCGCGGATACCTTATTAATGCCGGCGCAAAGCATCGTTACTCTTGTAGGCAATACGGGAACTGCAGATGAGCCGCAACCACCGACTTTCGATGTGCAGCCTGTTAGTGCGACGGTTTCTCCGGAAAGCGCTGTCACCCTACGCGTACAAGCCGTCGGCACACCATTTATCACGTATCAATGGTATAAGGACGGTGTTGAAATCCCGAATGTTATAGGCAACCAGCTATCGGTTAGATCCTTTGAACAGACAGATGCGGGTACTTATACGGTTAAGGCAACCAGCCCGTTTGGTTCAGTGGAAAGTGATCCGGCCGTATTATCAATGGGGGAATTTACCGGATTTAAAATTGAAAAGACATCAAAGGCGCCTGTAATCGGTAATTTCGATAACACAATTTGGGCAAATGCCCACTCATTCGAATTATCGAAGCACATCGCGATTTATGGCGGACAAGACAATGTGACAGCCGCGGACCATTCCGGTTCGGTTAAGGCGCTCTGGGATGATGCAAACTTGTATCTGCTGTACGACATCAAGGACGATATTCTGATCTCGGCGAGTGGAAGCGAAACGACGCTCGACGATGTGGAACTGTTCCTGGATCGGGATAACAGCAAAAACTCGACATATGGTCCCGGTGACTTCCAGTTCATATTCGCATATGACGATTCGGTGGGCGTCCAAGAGACCAAGCACAATGCAACAACAGGCGTGACGTATCAATCGACGAATCATACCGGCGGTTATCTGATAGAAGCTAAAATTCCATGGACCACAATCGGTCTCGTACCGAGCGAAGGCGCATACTTGGGATGGGATGCTGCCTCTGATGATACCGATGGATATGGCCGCAAATCGAAGGTCGCCTGGCATACAACCAATAACGATATCTGGCAATATCCGAATTTGATGGGCGTTGCGATGCTGACGGCGGGCGATTCGACGCCCGAGCCGGAGACTTCGCTTGAAGCGTATATCGGTGAAGACTTCGATCTTACGCTTGGATTAAGCGATGTGACCCAGGACTTCAACACAGTGGAACTGAATATTCATTACGATCCTGCGAAGCTGACATTTGCGACTGAGCCGTTCGGCTCGCCGGATCATCCTGAAGCTATGGTACTGGCTGAAGATGCGATCAGCATTGCGCCGGAAAATCCCGGCCTGCAAATCGCGGGAACGGTCGTGCTGCCGGACGGAACTATCCATGTGATCGCGATGAAGACCGGCGGCGGCATGATTACCGCAGCCGACAAGCTGTTCATCTTGCACGGGACCGTCAAATCAGGCGTTGCGGAAGGCAGTACTACCGTGTTGCTGGCTGACGCGGTCATCACGGAAGGCGACGACGTGTCACCAGTTGGCGGCAATGCATATGCCATTACGTTGAAGACGAGAGTCGTCGTAGACACAACGGCGCTGGCCGACTTGATACTTACGGCGCAAGGCGCGTTGAACTCGGCCGTAACAGGCACGCTGCCCGGCCAATATCCGGCAGCCGCGAAGACGGCGCTGCAAAATGCGATTAACCAGGCCCAATCCGTGCTAGGTCAAACAACGGCGGATCAAGACCAGATCAACCAGGCTGTCAGCGCGCTGCAGCAGGCGCTGAACGTATTCAACGGCTCGGTCAACGTCGGGACGCTGAACAAAGCTGCGTTGACCGCCATGATCAACAAAGCCCAGGCCCAATATGATAGCATGGAAGAAGGCACCAAGGTTACCCAGTACACGTCAGGCGCGAAAGCGGCGCTGCAAACGGCAATCAACCAGGCTACATTGACTCTCGGTTCGGCTACGAGCCAGCAAAACCTGGATGATGCGGTGGTTGCGCTGGAAAGCGCGATGCAAGCCTCCGGCAGTCAGATCATAACACTTGTACCGGGAGAGACACAGATCACCATCCGGGAACTGGCTCTGCTCGCGAAGTATTATGGTATGACGCGCGAAGAAGCGAATTGGGGACTGTACGACACGGCCGATATTTACGGAGACGGCATTACGATTCAAGTAGTGGCTAAGGTCGCCAGATTGCTGCTGGAGGACTGGCTGACACAGCAATAATGAGCGGGTAACACGGAAACCGGGGGCGGCTCGCATGCATGAGCTGCCCCGGCTTTTAATGAAAGGATGGTATTTCGTGAAACAACGCAGATCCTACTTATATACTGTCTTCATGCTCTGCCTGGCTATCTTCATGGCTGCGGGAACGGTGTCCGCGGCGGAAGCGAATCCGCAGACGAGTCAAGACGCGCCGACTTTCAGTATGACGGTGAATAATGACAAGCCCGGATTGAATCAGGAAATTCAGATTGTCATTCAGGGACATCGCCTTGCAGATATGTACGCCCATGAAGTCAATCTCCGGTACGACAAGGAGCGGCTGACATTTAAACAGGCAACAAGCAACATTTCCGGATTTTCGGTTGAGCCGGTCCTGAAAGAAGATCGCATTAAATTCGGACATACGAAGACGGGGAGCGTCCCCGGCGACAGCGGAGATTTGACGTTGTGCACGTTGACGTTCACAACCAAGGCAAGCGGGAATGCGACGATCGGGCTTGAGAATGTGAAGCTCGTCGATTCGCAGGTGGAGATGGTTACCCAGCCGGCGACCAATCAGGTGTCGCTTACGATCAGCAACAATCAGGTGATGCTGAAGGATATCGCAGGCCATTGGGCGGCGGCTTACATTCGGCAGGCGGTACAACTTGGGTTCGTCAGCGGCTACGAGGACAGCACGTTTCGCCCGGACCGCCGGGTGACGCGCGCCGAGTTCGCCACGATGCTCGTGCTTTGCCGATACGAGTGAAATTCCCGCATGGGCACGGCCTTATGCGGCTGCTGCAGTCAAGGCGGGGTTGTTGAAGGGTAGAGGCAACAATCTGTTCGTCCCGAATGATCATGCGACGCGCGCCGAAGCGGTCACGTTAATCTTGGCGTTGCGAAATGCAACTATCAAGTAGCGACAGGCCATCGTAATGAAGGCGGGGCATCTCACATCGCCCGAATGTCGATCTGCCCATCGAACTCATACGATTTACAGGGAGCTTCTCTATGATATGGAAGGCCAGGGGGAACGGCTAAACTTGGCAGATCACAAGGATTACCAAGCGATTGTGGAGCAGAACATACAGATGCTGGTGGATATGGAAAAAAGGTTGGCAATCCGAGAGTTGCGGAAAGATACCGAATATTCAATCCAGGTTTTGCATGATCGGCTTAAAGGGTATTATAATCATGTTTTTGCGGGGTGACGGGGTCGAAATCATGGTTGAGAATGGATCGTGGCAGAGCCAAAAGGGGTTAAATGGAACTTGACTCCACTTTATGGAATATTCACACGATCTTCACATCGGAAACGATATAATGGTGTTGATCCGGTGTTCAGTAGACTGAAAGCGGTTGCAACATGACGAAGACGGGAAGTGGTTACGGCAGCATAGGCATAAGATCAGCCTATTTGAATGGATTTTTCGGATCTCGAAGTCTATTGGGAGGAGGGAGATAGGATAAGCGGTTTGGGTTAGGTGGAGGCTCTGGAGCTTTACCGGGTCGTGAATGAAAGAAGAAAAAAAGGAGGAATCAGGAATGAAATTGCATTGGAAAAAGAATATGTGTATGGTTGTGCTGGCGTTGATGTTAGCGTTGCCTGCGCTACTGGTTGATTCGGGCCGTCCGGCCCATGCCGATCCAGCATTTACTCCCATGGGGGACAAAATGGGTATCAATCTGCCTGGGATGCTTGAATTTGTAGATACGGTGAAATCCGCCAAGAGGTTTGGTCCCGCACTTGGGCAAACCGCTGAACCATTAGTGGATGCGCAAGGATGGCCCTTGGCAGATGCTCACTTTACGGTGCATGATTATGGCCCGATTGGTCACCAAGATCCGGAGAAACGCCAATTAGATGGAAGCGGCACGTATAAACTTTCCTTTAATGGTCAAGCGGACCTCACTGTGGCCGGCGATCCCAACTCCTTCTCGATTCAGAACAAATCGTATGATGCTGTGACAAACACAACTACGGCTGACCTGGTGGTCCCAAGTGGAAAGCCAGTGATGGGCCTTTATTTATCAAACACAAAGCGGCTTCCCACCGATTCGATTAATACCGGGTTCACCAACATGAAATTGACTATGCCCGGGTATGCCAGCCGTCCAAACCAGTTGTTTACAGATCGATTTTTGGACGCAATCGCGCCGTTCTCTACAATCCGTACAATGGATGCGATGAGCATGAATCAGTTCAACCAATTTGGGGGCCAACTTGGGGACGGATTAACATATGAAAAAGGAGCCGTAACCGAATGGTCGGATCGTAAGCCGCCGGATTTTGCGACTCAGGGGAATAAAGATGGCGAAGTTTATAGAAAGGTGAAGGGGATTGCCTGGGAGTATTTGCTTGCCCTTGCGAATGAAACGGAAAAGGATCTGTGGATTAATATTCCGATTTCGGCCACAGATGATTACATTGAAGAGCTGGCGAATTTATTTAAGAACGGACCCAACGGCAACGATGGTCTCCATTCCGGATTGCACTTGTATGTTGAATATAGCAACGAAGTGTGGAACTATGCTTGGCCACAATATAAGTACAATGAATCAGCTGCACAACACGAAATGTTAGACCCCAACAGCTTCTTGAGACTAGGTTGTGACCCAGAATCCAACTGCAATAACAAAGTGGTACGAAGGCGTTATGCGCAACGAACGGTGGAAATCGGGCAAATTTTCGAGCAGAAATTTGGGGTAGGTTCGCTGAATACGACGATACGACCCGTATTGGCTTGGCAATTCGCGGAGAAGGATCTCTTTATTGATATGCTCGATTGGATAAGCATAGTGTACGGCACTCCCAATCAACACATCTATGGAATATCCGCCGGCACCTATATGGATCTCAAAGGGTCACCAAGCGATGCGACTCCGGTTGAGATTGTGCAGCAGTTATGGGAGCAATCCGATATAAACTTTTTTAGGAAGCAAGATCTTATAGCCGTGGCTAACCTCTACAATATTAAAATGCTTGGTTATGAAGGGGGAGTCTCCATCAGAGGCAGTACAGACAATATCGGCAATAAAATTTTAGCCAATCGGGATCCATTGATGGGTAATCTGATCGTCCATGATCTTCGGGACGGTTGGTTCGATCTAGGCGGCGATTTGTTTATGTACTACTATTTATATGGTTACTATAGCGATAAAGGAACATGGGGATTAACAGATCTTATTTCTGATTTGGATACGGTAAAATATAATGCGGTTCTCAATCTGATCGACGGAACAGCACCGCCAGCGAATTCGAACGTGCCGCCCGAACAATATGTAACAACAGCAGATTCATCCCGTCCGGAACTGCTGTATGGAGCCGTCATCGGCAGTTGGGCCCCTACCGTGAATTTAAAAGCATTCGATCGGGATACAAGCACAGAATTTTATCCGGGCAATACCTATGGTTGGGTTGGTCTTGATCTTGGAGCAGGCAATGCACAATTGCTCACGAAAATCCGTATTAACAGAGGACAGTATCCCGCCCGTTCCAAAGGGGATATCGAAGGTTCAAACGACGGGGAAAACTGGACTTTTATATATAAAATTCCTTTTAAGGGGATAGCTAATACCTGGGATGAATATATCATCAATAATCCAACAACAGCCTACCGCTATTACAGATTCCGCGGTTATCTCTATCCTACACAATTCAGAGAGCTGGAGTTGTATCGACCCGCACAAAGCTTATTGGTGTACGATGATTTCGAAGACGGCAATGCCGACGGTTGGACCAAACAAGCGGAAGCCGGTGGTCCACTGGATTCGGGGTGGAGCGTGGTTATGGATGGGAGCTATCAATTGCAGGATGAGAATAACAAAACATCTGAAAGTTATGCGGTAACAGGAGTATCCAGTTGGACAAATTATTCCATAGAAGCAGATGTTACGCCTTTAGTGAACAATGGGCCATTCTATCTGGTGGGCAGACTCGCGCATGATGGGCCCGGTGGAATTGGCGGACATTTGGTAAGCTATCAATTTGGATACAATAACACTCGCTGGCAGATTGATAAACATGCAGGTACCTGGTCTACGATCGGCTATTCAAGTACCATGAGTATAACGGCCAATCAGACCTATCATCTAAAAGCCGTCCTGGACGGCGATCAATTGTCCTTTTACGTGGATGGGGTGTTGGTGGCCAGTACAACGGATTCAACCCTGACGAATGGCCGTGTTGGGTTCGTGACGAATAATTATTCGGGCAAGACCGGGACGAAGGTAGAATTTGATAACTTCAAGGTCGCGGAATTGCCTTAACCGATTGCTAAGTAAGTTACCCCTGATAAAATGGATTTCTGGCATTGGCATTCAAACAGAGTAGTGGTGTTGAGGGGGCGATATGTCCCGGGTGCCCCCCTTTTTTTAAACAGTGCAAACAGTTACAAAGCCAATCTCCGCCAAGTCGATTCGCACTTTGTTTATCGCTTTAGATGGCCAACATTTTTATTATAATGATTACTGGGAGGGTATCCATTGAGCAAAACATTCAAGAAAACTGTATACATGATATTGTCATTCATTTTGTTGGTTTCTGTGTTCGCATTTTCGATAGGTGACCGCCCGGTGCATGCATCCGAGATGACTTTCGACGAGGCATGGGCAACGGCGCCAACGATTGAGAATGCAGGGGTCAATTTGCCCAGCAGCATGGTTAAGGAAGCGTTTGTTGATTTATTTATGTATTCCCGTCCGTTCAGAGCCTTGGATTCCAACGATTTAGTCCCCTTGGACGGGAATGGATGGCCTACGACGGATGTGAGGGCTATTCTTTTTGATTCTAGGCCGACACCTCAAGTGCCCCCTTTTGATGACCCTGATGCTGCAAACCGTCTTCCGGACATTAGCGGCACCTATCACCTTTCATTTAAGGGGCAAGCGGATATCGCGCCGAATACGGGCTCATCAACTTCATGGACGATTGCGAACAAGCATTATAACTCAGTGACTAACACAACAACTGCCGATTTTGTTATTCCGCCTTTTACAGGTGATTATCTCGACTTTCTGGTTGTCATTAATTTTTCCAACACGAAGCGAACTGCGAATGCCGCAGTGAATACCGGGATCTCAGAGATCAAGCTGCTTAAGCCGGGGTACGATGCAACGCAGACCTTCACGAATGAATTTCTCAATTCGCTCAAGCCGTTCAGCACGATACGATTTTACGAATGGAACCTGGGTTTAGGCTATTTGAGTTATTGCGGGTCGGCGGTTGTCAACAAGGCATGCGAACCTTACCTCATAGATTGGGCGGATCGCAGATCACCGACGACTACGCAATATAAGTTCGAAAAGGATAATGCGCAAAGTCAGGTCGCATGGGAAGACTCAGTCGCTTGGGAGTATATTGTAGAACTGGCCAACCTGACCGGCAAAGACCCCTGGATCAACATTCCCCCGCAGGCGTCCGACGATTACATTGCTGGATTGGCTGCATTTTTGCACACCAATTTGAATCCGGGCATTCGTATCTATTTGGAGTACAGTAACGAGGTCTGGGGCGGGCTTGCATCCCCGAGGGCGCATAATAGGGACGCGGCTTGTATGGAAGTGACCGGCCAGTTGTGTTATGCGGGCTCATCGACAAGATTAGCTTCGAATTTGAACGTGCCTGAGCATTTCGAACCGGATATATGGAGTAATAGGCTGTACGCGCGTAAAACCTGGGAAATAGCGGATATTTTCCTTAATGAATTCGGTGCAGGCTCACTCAACACGGTTATCCGTCCCATACTGGGGGGGCAGCATGTTGTACCCACCAGATTCAACAATTCGCTGATATGGCTGAAGGATAATTACGGCGATCCATCCAATTATCTTTACGGATTAGCCACCGGGATCTACATGAAATGCCCGGCAGGTGCTGTGAATAAGGATGATCCGGCCCAATATGATGCTTGCTTTAGAAGCGATTATGCTTCCAAATCAGTCAGTGTTATTTCACAGGTCCGAGCTGTTGCCGATAATTATAAACTGGCTTATGTGGCCTACGAGGGCGGCACGAGCAACGGCGGAGGCACTACCGCAAACATAGATGCCCGCATTGCTGCTGAACGTCTGCCTTCGATGACGAACTTGATCAAGGACTTCCTGAATACCTGGTCCAAAGGCGGCGGCGAGCTGTTTATGTATTATAACCTTTACGCCCAACCATCGCGTTACGGGAGCTGGGGCTTGATTGAAGATTTGAACAAGGTGGAAACACCAAAGACGCGCGCCATCCTGGAATTAGGCGCCGACGCGGCCGTTGCTCCAACCAATTTTGCAGTTAACATCGGTGCAAGCGGGATCGATTTGACCTGGAATGGAGACGTCATCAGTGGGGTGGGCCAGCCTTACAAGTATGTGACTTATAGTGTCCTGAGATCTGAATCGGCAGCCGGTCCGTTTAAACTGCTCCGGAGAGGGATAACGACGACAAGCTATACGGATACGGACTCGAGTTTGGATTTTGATACCCCTTACTATTACAAAGTAACCGCTGTGAACTTCGGAGGTTCCGCCGATTCGATCGTTAAGTCCTCTTTGGAGAGTTCCGCCAACCCCGGCCTTCTGCTCGCATATGAACCGTTCGATTATTCTGCCAATACCAACTTGATAGGTCTTAATGGCGGGAACGGTTGGAATGGGGGATGGAATGGCACAAGTGATTTTACCATTTCAAACGGTAATCCATTGGTGTATCCGGGTTTGACCCATAGTGGAAACCACTTGATTAACAGCTCTACAACGGTTAAAGCCGAAGTGAATCGGAACTTCGATTTAACGAGTAATGGGGCATTTAGTGAATATTTAGTGGATAGTAAAGATGCGATTGGCAAACCGGGGACGACGCTATGGTCGAGTGTCGTCATCCGCAGCGAAGGGACAGAGAACCAGTTTCAATTTAGACCATGGGTAGGGGCTGGCAACCAAAGTAAAGTGGAAATCGGCTATCTGGGCACGAAAGTAAGTGGTAACCAAGTATGGGAAGCAAAATTCAATTACAACGAAAAAAGGGTGGCTTCAACTGTGCCGATTATAGATGGCGCACCCACCTTAATCGTAACGAAAATGGAATTCGAATCAGCGAACAATACCAATGTCAAAATTTATATTAACCCTGATTTGTCGAGTGGGGTTGAGCCTGCAGTTCCGGATATTGCTTCTTTCTTTACGCCGTATGGGAAAATAACAAAGGCAACGATATACGTCATGAAGAATGCGGCGTCAATCGATGAAATTCGTTACGGTTCATCGTTTGCCAACGTTACGGTGATTCCGGACCCGGAAACGGCCCCGGTATTTACGACGCAACCGCAAGGATCAGACGTTTCACTTGGCGATACGGTTAGCATAAGCGCTGAGGCACAGGGTTCACCGGCCGTTACGTATCAATGGTTTAAAGATGCAACGGAAATTCCTGGCGCAACCAACAAGAATCTCACAATCAAAAATTTCGCTGGAACGAATGCAGGCTCTTATACGGTTAAGGCAACGAACGCGGTAGGTACAATAGAGAGCAATCAGGCTGTCTTGACCTTGGGCGCGTTCACTGGATTCAAGATTGCGCGGACTTCGCAAGCTCCCGTTATTGGCGCGTTTAATAACACGGTATGGGCGAATGCGCAATCCTACGCGTTGGATCAGAAAGTATTAATTGAAGGCGGGTTGGATGTTGTGGAGCCTACCGATCATTCCGCTTCAGCTAAAGCCCTGTGGGATAATGATTATCTATATTTGTTATATGATATCACGGATAACGTTTTGATCAAACACGATGCCGGGGCCAATAAACGCGATGACGTGGAATTGTTCCTGGATCGGAATAACAGTAAAAATACCACATACGGCCCGGGGGATTTCCAGTTTGCATTCGCGTATGACGACACTGTACCTGTAAGCGAGACGAAACATAATGCAACAACGGGGATTTCTTATCAATCACAGGATCGTTCAGGCGGTTACCTTCTTGAAGCCAGAATTCCATGGACGACCATCGGGATTACGCCAAGTGAAGGCGGGCTCATGGGTTGGGATCTGGCCTCAGATGATACGGATGGTTACGGCCTTCAATCAAAAATTGCCTGGCACACAACAAACGATGATATTTGGCAATATCCAGATTTAATGGGCGTCGCCATGTTGACGGGGGGGACCCCGGATGTCATACTGGTTGACGACGATTTCGAGGATGGCAATGCCGACGGTTGGACCAAACAAGCGGAAGCCGGTGGTCCACTGGATTCGGGATGGAGCGTGGTTATGGATGGGAGCTATCAATTGCAGGATGAGAATAACAAAACATCTGAAAGTTTTGCGGTAACAGGAGTATCCAGTTGGACAAATTATTCCATAGAAGCAGATGTTACGCCTTTAGTGAACAATGGGCCGTTCTATCTGGTGGGCAGACTCGCGCATGATGGGCCCGGTGGAATTGGCGGACATTTGGTAAGCTATCAATTTGGATACAATAACACTCGCTGGCAGATTGATAAACATGCAGGTACCTGGTCTACGATCGGCTATTCAAGTACCATGAGTATAACGGCCAATCAGACCTATCATCTAAAAGCCGTCCTGGACGGCGATCAATTGTCCTTTTACGTGGATGGGGTGTTGGTGGCCAGTACAACGGATTCAACCCTGACGAATGGCCGTGTTGGGTTCGTGACGAATAATTATTCGGGCAAGACCGGGACGAAAGTAGAATTTGATAACTTCAAGGTTGTCGAATTGCCCTAATCCATCGTTCTTTATTCTATTGGAAATAGCAGCAACACCCTCGATTTGACAGAGGGCGTTGCTGTTATTTTCGTTGGCCGCAGGCGGGTTTGGCATGCTTCACACCAACTTCACACGGCTGGACGAATCTTCACACCCTCTTCACATGGCGGTCGATATAATTAAGGTGGAATAATGATTGAAGGTCTGGAAGCGGTTCCAATCATACTCCAATGAAAGTTTCGTCGTATGAAAAAAGTGCAGTCGATTGGAATGAAAATACCGGGATTCAAGTGCATCGGGGGTGTGAAATCCGGACAGTAAACGCAATGTGTTCGCTTTTTCTATCGGTGACCGCCCTGCGCACGCATCCGAAGTTACTTTCGATTAGGTTTGGGCAGCGATGCCGACAATCGAGAACGCGGGGGTCAATTTGCCTGGCAGCATGGTTTGGGATGCGTTTGTTGATTTATTTATGTATTCCCGTCCATTCAGGAAATTAGGTACGGGCTCCACCTTGATCCCCTTGGACTCAAACGGATGGCCGACAACGGATTTCAGGGCCATTCTCTTTGACGCTAGACCGACACCTCTAGCGTCCCCTTTTGATGACCCTGATGCTAAAAACCGTCTTGTGGATATCAGTGGTACCTATCACCTCTCCTTTAAAGGACAAGCGGATATCGCGCCGACTCCGGGTTCATCAACTTCATGGACGATTGCGAACCAGATTTATAACGCAAAGACCAACACAACAACTGCGGATTTTAATATTCCACCTTTTGTAGATAATTATCTTGACTTTCAATTGCCTGGCACACAACAAATAATGATATTTGGCAATATCCGAATCTGATGGGTGTCGCCATGTTGACAGGAGAAAACCCGAATGGCGGCCCAGGCGGCGGGGATCCCGGTGAAGATGATGACAAGCTGGATGCCTATATCGGAGAGAGTCTCTAGGATCAGAAATTTACCCGGATGCGCTGGCATTGGCGGATGAAGCCATCGGCCCGGCGTCTCAAGAATTGGGCTTGCAAATTATTGGAACGGGTGTAACCTCAAACGGTAAAATTTATATCACGGCTGTTGTGACGGAAGGAACGATCTCCCCGGCTGACCATCATGATCTGTTTGTTCTTCATGGGGCAGTTAAATCGGGAGTATCCGCAGGTGCAACAACGGTATCCACGTCTGATATTAAAATTGCCGAGGACGATACTAGTAGAACGATCCTGAAGTAACGTTATTTATACTCTGTAGCCGGGTTTTGTCGGGTTAGGGACCACGTTCGCAGTCGCTGAGGTTCTGCAACCGGGTTTTGTCGGGTTAGGGACCACGTTCGCAGTCGCTGAGGTGCTGCAACCAGGTTTTGTCGGGTTAGGGACCACGTTCGCAGTCACTGAGGTGCTGCAACCGGGTTTTGTCGTCTTTCTTAGATTTGAAGGGCATGATATCTCTCCGGTCGAAATGTGCTATGAATATTACACCACAAACTTTTTTGGGAATATAGTTGCATTATTTATGGATCGTTATACTAGTTATGCTCTGAACGGGGATTCGTACACCCTGGATCTGAAGATAAGAATCATCGATAAGTCCGTTCTGGAAGACCTGATCAGCAATGCGCAAAATGCGCATGACGGCGCGACAGAAGGCCAGAATTCGGGCCAATATCCGATAGGCTCCAAAGCCGTGTTGCAAAATGCAATCAGTCAGGCCCAGTCGGTATTGAACAATACACTGGCCAAACAAGACCAAGTGGATCAAGCAGTCGGAGCGTTGCAACAAGCGTTCAATACCTTTAATGGTTCGGTCATTGTTGGACAATTGGAGAAGGCAAAGTTGCAAGCCGCGATCGGGCAGGCCACATCCGCACTTGGTTCGGCGTCGACGTAACAAGCCTTGGATCAAGCAGAGAATACGTTGAAGACAGCGCTGCAAACCTTCCATAACCAAGTCGTTACGTTGGTGCCGGGAGAAACCCAAATTAGCTTAAAAGATTTGTCGCTGCTCGCGAAGTATTACGGGGAAACTGCCCAAGAAGCGAACTGGGATGGGCATGACACGGCATTTATTTATGGCGAAGGCATCACCATTCAAGTGCTTGCCAGAGTCGCCAGAATGATTGTCGAGGAATGGTTGTCACAGCAAGAATTTCTAAACAGAGAGGAGTAGGCTAGACATGCCAAATGTATGGGAGAAAGAAGCAAAGTGGATCTGGGCGCCGGATTGGAGTCCGGACGACGAGAGTGGAACCGGGAAATTCGTGTATTTTCGCAAAACGTTCGAGCTTGGCGTGGGTGAGCACACCTGCACCGCCCGGGTGTCCGCAGACAGCCGATACCGGCTCTTCGTGAATGGACAGCGGGCATGCTTCGGTCCGTGCAAGGGGGACCGGAACACCTGGTATTACGAAACTGTCGACCTTGCGCCATATTTGGTCGCTGGAACGAATGTTATATCCGTCCAAGTTTTACGATATCCGGCATTGGGTCGCGGGAACGACTCCGTGTGGCGAACGAAATTGCCAGGGTTGATCGTGCACGGTGCCGTTTACGATGTTCATAATGGCTCCACAGCGGCCACTTTCCATACGGATGAGACTTGGTCCTGCAGGAAGGATGAAGCCATTGCGCTGTCGCAAGGGGTTTATACGCAATTTCTGGGCATAACCGAGTGCGTAGACGGCAGCAAGCGGCCGCACGGTTGGCTGGAGGCGGATTTTGACGCCGCAGGCTGGGACGGCTGCATTGCCTATACATTCTATTCGGATACCGGGGCGCTCAAACCATGGGTCCTGGAAGAACGGCCGATTCCCGCGCTCTATGAGACGCCGCGCCGGTTCAAGCAGATCGTCCAGGTTTCCAATGCCGACGGCGACACCTGGACAAAGTTTCTCGAGAATGAAGGCCATGTCGTTATTCCCGCGCGTTCAACGATTTCCGTCGATCTGGATGCCGGCGAACTCACGACAGGGTTTCTTGTATTGTCCATGAACGGCGGAGGCGGAACGGTCGTCCGTTTGCTTGCCGCCGAATGTTACGAGCGGAAGCCCTTCTCCATTCCCTGGAGGCGTGACAAGGGCGATCGGACGGACAACGTGAACGGCAACCTATATGGCGATATAGATATTTACCGGCCCGCAGGCATAGGAAAGACCTCATCGCAAGCGCCGGACGAGGTGTACGAGCCGTTCTGGTTCCGGACGTTCCGCTATATCCGATTGGAAATCGAAACTGCGGATGAGCCGCTGACCCTGAACAGTTTTACTTATCGGGAGACGGGATACCCGCTTGAGGTCGGCGCTTCTTATCGTTCTTCCAATCCGGAGGAGTCGCTTCTGTGGGACATTAGCGTGAGGACGCTGCGCCGATGCATGCACGAGACATACGAAGATTGCCCCTACTACGAACAACTGCAGTATGGGATGGATACGCGGTCGCAAATTTTGTTCACCTACCTGCTTTCCGGCGATGATCGATTGGCCCGCAGGACGCTTTACGATTTTCACAGCTCGATTCTGCCGAACGGGTTGACGCAGTCCAGGTATCCATCCGTGGCCCCGCAAGTGATTCCGGGATTTTCTTTGTACTGGGTGTTGATGCTGCACGACCATATGATGTATTTCGGCGATCGCGCATTGATTGAACGGTATTTGAACGGGGTAGATGGCGTTCTCGGCTATTTCCATCGCATGCTGGACGGCACCGGCATGGTCGGCGCCATGGACCCGCGCCATTGGTCGTTCGTCGATTGGGCGATCCGCTGGAAGGCGAATTATGGCGTGCCCGATGCGGCGAAGAGCGGGCCGTTGACGGTATATTCACTGATGTACGCTTACGCATTGCAGCATGCCGCGGAGCTTGCGGCATTCGCAGGGCGAACGGAATTGGCCGAGGTGTACAAGGACCGGGCCCGGGACCTCATTCATGCGGTAAAGACACGTTGTATGTCGGCGATTCGCCCAGGGTTATTTACGGACGGTCCCGGCGTTGAGGAATTCAGCCAGCATGCGCAGGCATGGGCAGTTCTTTGCGGCGCCGTCCACGGGGATGAAGCGCGCCGCATCATGGAACTTTCCATTTCGGATCCCGAGTTTGTGCCTTGTTCTTTCGCCATGTCTTTTTATTTGTTCAGAGCGTTGTCGCTTGCCGGTCTGTATGACCGTGTCGATGCGCTGTTCGAGCCCTGGCGGAAGATGGTGCGCGACAACGTTACGACCTGGATGGAGGATACGGTCAGCCAGCGCAGCGATGCGCATGCCTGGGGCTCGGTGCCCATCTACGAATATGCCGTTGAAACGCTGGGTGTGTTGCCGATCGCTCCGGGATCCCGCGCATTGCGAATTCGGCCAGCGATCGGAAGCTTAAGCGAGGCATCGGGCCGGGTCATCACGCCGGGAGGCCCCGTCGACGTGAGTTGGCGGATTAGCGGCGGGAAGTTCCATTTGCGCGCGGCATGGCCCGAAGCTTTGCGTGCGGTCATTGAACTCCCGAGCGGAGAACAAATTGAATTCGAACGCGGAGGGTTCTGCGAGACCGAATGTCTGGTATAATCTGGGCTAGACCTGCTTCCGGAAGATATCCGATCATGCAAGCTAAGAAACGGCTGAGCAATCCTGACCAGCCGATAACGAAGAAGGGGTGAGAACATAAGTTCTCACCCCTTCTTCGTTTCATCGTGTGACAATGCGGCTAGTCGGGGTCTTCGCGAAAGGCTATTTGACGAATCCCTTCATTTTGAACGATGCGGGAAATCGCTTCGCCCCCATGTATGCCATTGAAGAATACGAATGATACGTTATAATAAAATCATCTGAAAACGATTGCAGGGTCTTGATGGCGCGAGACGCAACAGAAGGAATGATAAGGGGGGCTGCGGCCTTGTATTCACTCATTATTGTCGAGGACGAGATGCGCGTCAGGAACGGATTGAAGAAATATATCGACTGGCCGAAGCTTGGGTTTGAATTGATCGGCGAATATGCGGATGGGGAGGCGGCTATCTCTTTTCTGCAAACCGCGAAGGTCGATGTCGTGCTCACGGATATCGAGATGGCCAAGGTGACAGGTATTGAAGTGGCCAAATATATCGCCAAACATAAGCCGGAGACGAAGGTTGTCCTGCTTAGCGGACACAGGGAATTCAAGTATGCCCGCCAAGCGATTGAATACAAGGTCGAGCATTACCTGCTCAAGCCCACGAACCTGCAGGAAACCCGGCTGGTCTTTCAGAATATCCGGGCGCTCCTCGATCGCGGACGGCATCCGCAAGAGCCACGGTATGCAACCGCACAGCCCGACAACGAAGCGGCGCAAGAAGAGGGCGGCAGCCGGGAGAACAGGCTGATCCGGCAAGCCCAGGCTTATGCGGCGGTCGGTCGGGAGAAATAGGCGATGTCGTCGCCAAATTGGCGGATGCGGCGGTCGGCGGGTCAAAAAAACCGTCTGGAAATCTTCCCTGACGGTTTTTTCTCACGATATGGCCAACGCCTGCCGTATTCCGGATATCCGCGGCGGGTTGAACGGACAAATGATAAAAGTACAAGATGCGACTAGCGGAAGAAGGGTTATAGTAACCCATTCCACTGATTCTCGATTTGAACAACTGTTTCGGACAAACGGCGTTCGTTGTCCAGGCCGCTCATCCGTTCAATCTGGGACTTGACCCTGCGGGCGACCGGACCTCTGCCCGCGCCTTGCAAGGCCGCTCGCTGCCCGGCCAGATCGAACATGCCCGCACGCCATGCCAGCAACGCTTCCAGCAGCGCTGCACGAAGCTGCGCGTGAGGCGGGCTGCCGTACAGATCATTCCGCTCCATCGGATCGCGCAAGCGATCGAACAGTCTGCCGCTGGCTTCATCCGGATCGTATTCCAGCTTCCAGCGCGGCGACACAAGGGCCATGGAATGGAACAGCACAGAAGCGGCGCAGCGGCGCGGCAGTTCCTGGCCGGTCGCCAGCGGGGTAAACAGATCGAAGCCTTGCATCGTGTCGCAGCGACCTCCGGCAGCGGCGAGCATGGTGGGGGCCAGGTCATGCCACATGGCGAAGTCCCGCCGCTCTCCCGCAGGCAAGGTTCCCGGCATGCTCATCATCATGGGGACGCGCCAAGTGTCGTCATAGAAGTTATGTTTATCGTTGATGCCATGGTTATAATACTGCTGGCCGTGGTCGGAGGAGAAGATGACGAGCGTGTTCTCTCTGAGCCCGCTGCGGTCCAGGTAGTCGAGGAGACGTTCGACCTGATGGTCGCAGTAGGCGCATAAACCGTAATACAGCTTGCGCAGCCGATCGATCGCCGCGCTTATGCGGGACCATTCCTGTTCGGAATAGTCCTCGCCGAGATAGGCATGCTCCAGCTTTTTGACCTGCTCGGGCTTATCCAAATGCCAGTCGCCCGTGATCCGGTGATCGGACTCGGCAAGTCCCAGCAACAGCTTCACGAACGCTGGTTGAAGCTGAACCTCTCCCCGGGCAACGTTCAGCCCGGGCAGCTCGATATCCGCATACAGGGAAGCCCACGGCTCAGGAGGGTCGATCGGCGCATGCGGGCTGACCATCGAGCAGTGAGCCATGAACGGACCCGCGCCCAAGCGAACGGCGGCTTCCATCTCCTCGATTGCGGCATCGGCCAGATAGGCGTCCATGAATAACTCGTGCGAAACGGGATTGGGATACCCGCTCACACGGTGGAATCCATGCGATTCAATATGCGAGGCATATTCGTCTCGTGCCGGGAGTCCCTTCTCCGTAACGCGGCGAACAATGTCGAATGATTCGGGAATAGGTTCGAAGTGGGTTTTGCCGACCATGATAGTCCGATATCCTTGCCGTTTCAGTTCATCTGTGAATACGGGCAGGTGCGTCTGACGACCCATCCCGTTCTCCAGGCAGCCGTGCACAGGAGGGTGTACGCCGGTAATCAAGCTGCATCGGGCGGGCGAGCAGACGGGAGATGTCGTATATCCTTCGGTGAATAGCACGCCTTCGGAGGCAAGCCGGTCAAGGCCGGGTGACTTGGCGAACGGGCTTCCCATGCAGGCAAGACTGTCCCAGCGCTGGGAATCGGTCGTGATCAACAAAATATTAGGTTTCCGTTCAGGATCTGCAAGCATTCCAATTCCTCCCGCAATATTAACCTCCCTATTATCATACAATTCCGCTATGATATAATAAAGCCAAACGTTATGTAAACGCTGTCATACCTAACAGGGGGCATCGCCATGTTTCGCATCCTGCGCAACAATCGGATTTTTCTAAATTTCATCGGCTCTTACCTGCTCATTCTTGTCATCATATCCGGCATCGGGTTTTTCACCTATCAGGAAGTGAACAAGATCATCAGAGCCGATTACATTCGTAATGCGGCTTCCTCGCTGGAGAGCGGCCAAGCGTTGCTTGAGGCGCGTTTGAACGAGATAGACGGCATCATCACGCAATTGGTGCTCGACAATAATGTCAAACTTCTGAACAAGAAGCGCACGATGAATAATAAGGATTACTACGATTTAAGAATCATTAACTCGAAGCTCAACAGCTATACGCTGACCAATCGGTTTATTGACGAGCTCTATATTTATTGGGACCGGCCGGGCATTATTGTTTCTTCGAAGAACGCTTCGGACAATCCCCGGATGTATTACGAACAAATGCTGCAATATAAGGGGATGTCGTTCGAAACATGGCGGGAAAAGCTGGTCGACAGCCGATCTTATCAAACTGCTTTTTCCGTAACGGCCGACAGAGACGGGAAAGAGGTTTCGTATTTGGCCTATTGCTACACCTATGTAAGCGAGGTCGATTCTGCGAATCGGATTGCTATTATTGCCTTGATCAACAAAGCGGATATTTCAGGTTATTTTAATTATATGGAGATGCTGGAGGACGGCTCCTTTCAATTGACGGATGCTGCCGGGACGCCGCTGCTATCGTTCGGGAACCTGGAGGAAACCGCGAACCATAACAAAGCTTCCGTCATCCTGGACGTGGAGTCCCCGCTTCGCGGATGGATCTATACAGCGGCTGTGCCTGCATCCTATTTGGCAGAGAAAGCGGCGTTCTTCAAACACAGCTTCGAGCTGGCCACATTGGTTATGCTGATGCTGGGCATCCTTGCGGCGGTCATCGCCTCCTACCGTTACAGCCAGCCGCTTAAGCAAACGGTGATCACTTTGAATACCGTTTTCACGCACGGCAATCACAATTTGCGAGGGATCAAGGGCAAGGTTTCACAGCTTGTCAATACGAATATCGATATGCAAACACGTCTTGAGCTGCAATTGCCGCTTATGCGGGCAAGCTTCCTGGATCGCCTGCTTCGCGGCAGCATACACCGCAAGGAAGACATTGAGGCGTATTTGAGTTATTCGGGCACGAGCCTTGCCGGCGACTATTATATCGTTGCGGTCGTAGAATTACCGGCCGATCGGCACATTACGGTCCAAAACATTACGGATCAGGAAATCGAGCGGACGAACGTGAGTGAGCTATTAAATGACTTGTTCTCGGGAAAATTGTTGATGCACAACATAGACGATCACAGAATTGCGATTCTGTTCGCTTACGGGGAGCGTGACGATACGAATCTGGAGCAGGGGCTTTCCGACCGGCTGGATGAAGCTCTGCTCAACGTTTACCGTGAGCTGGGCGTTCAGGCAAGCATCGGCGTCGGCAATCGCTGTTCTGCCATTATGGAAATTTCCCGGTCTTTCCAGGAAGCGTGCAAGGCGCTGGAGAACAAATATGCGGCGGGAGAAGGCCATTTGATCTGGTTCAACAAGTTAAATTACACTTATTCAGGCTGCTACTATCCGATCGACCATGAGCAGCGGTTGATCAACTATGTCAAGAACGGAGACGACGAATATGCGCGCGAGCAGTTGCAGCATTTGTTCAAAGTCAACTTTCAGGAACGAAGCTTGTCGGACGGCGATCGACATCAGCTATACTGCGAGTTCAGGGGGACGCTTCTGAAAATAAAAGAGGATTTGCTGCAGGGCCAGGAAGACTTGATTGCCGTGATCGATGAGCGGGTTCAAGCGATGGACCGCAGCCAAAATCGCAGAGGACTGTTCGACACGGTGGCGGATACGTTCGACGAGCTGTGCGAACGGTTCCGGACGCTGAAGTCTCAAAAACAGTCCTCTCCGATTCACAAGATGCTTGAAATCATCCATGAGCGGTATACGGATAAAGGGTTTTACCTGAATGACCTTGCCTCCGAATTTCGGTTGTCCGAGAAATACTTGTCCCATTATTTCAAAGATCAAACCGGGGAAAACTTTAGCGCTTATCTGGAAAAGCTGCGGTTGGACAAAGCGCTGGCGCTCATGGCGGACGACAGTCTGACCGTCGGCATGATTGCCGACCAAGCGGGCTACGATCGCATGAATACTTTCTACAGGGCGTTTAAACGGAAATTCGGGCTGAGCCCGTCCACTTACAGGGAGCAAAACGGGAAGAAGCATTCCTGACGGCGATGTGCATCATTCCAGAATCGGGTTTTCTTCAAGGCATCGGGCGAGAAGGAACTACACATCCGTGCGAAGGGCTTGCTACAATGAGCCTGCAAACAATTCATACGGATGGGGGGGTTCGCTCATCGCATGTTATTCAGGCGGTTGAAAAGCGATTACCAACTGTACTTGATCCTGCTTCTGCCGCTCACCTGGTTAATCGCTTTCAAGTATGCACCGATGTATGGCGTGCAACTGGCATTCAAAAAATTCATCTCAACGAAAGGAATTTGGGGAAGCCCATGGGTCGGATGGGACAATTTCGACAAGTTTTTTCATTCCTACCTGTTCGAACGATTGGTAAGCAACACGCTGGGTATCAGCCTGTACGAGCTTGTCGCCGGCTTCCCGGTGCCGATCATCATCGCTCTTGCCCTTCATGTGACCATGAGGGGGCTGTTCCGCAAGACGGTCCAGTATACCATTTATTTGCCGCACTTTATATCTACAGTCGTTATGGTAGGCATTATTTTGCAATTTTTGTCGCCAAAAATCGGGATCGTGAATATGGCGCTTCAATGGCTTGGCATGGAAGCGGTTGATTTCATGGGCACTCCGGCCTACTTCAAGTCCATCTTCGTGTGGTCCGGCATCTGGCAGAATGCGGGTTGGGGCACGATCATTTATTTGGCGACATTGGCAGGGGTGGACCAATCGCTTCATGAGGCGGCAACCGTCGATGGCGCCAGCCGATTGAGGCGTGTGCTGCACATCGATATCCCCGCGATTGCGCCCACGATGATTGTTCTGCTCATTTTGCAAACAGGGCATATCATGAACGTTGGTTTCGAGAAAGTGCTATTGCTGCAGAACCCGATTAATCTGCAGGCTTCCGAGGTTATTTCCACCTATGTGTACAAGATCGGCTTGGCATCGGCAGCAGCGGATTTCTCGTTCTCAACCACGATCGGGTTGTTCAATTCCGCGGTCAATCTTGTTTTGCTGCTTATCGTGAACCAGATTGCCAGGAAAGGCAGCGAGACAAGCTTATGGTAAGGGGTTGCGAGGAATGGACGCTATCAAGTTGTCGCGCGGCGATAAAACCTTTGTAACGATTGTCGATTTATTTCTGCTGCTCCTGCTTCTGATCGTGCTGTATCCGATGCTCTATATTCTGAGCTCGTCCTTCAGTTCTCCCGCTGCCGTGATCTCGGGGAAGGTGTGGCTGTGGCCGGTCGACCTGTCGCTTGACGGTTATGCGGCGGTGTTCAAGAGCAAGCAGATTGTTTCGGGCTTTGCGAACACTTTTATTTATACGATCGTTGGCACTTCGGTCAATATCGTCATGACGATATTGGCAGCCTACCCGCTGTCCAGACGATTTTACGGCCGCAGCTTCGTGACGTTTTTGTTTGTGCTGACGATGTTGTTGAATGCCGGGCTGATTCCAACCTACCTGACGATCAGGGAATATCATCTTATCGATACGTTGTGGGTTATGGTGCTGCCTGGCGCGCTCAGCGTGTTCAACATCATCATTGCCAGGACGTACTACCAAACGACGATTTCGAACGAATTGTTCGAAGCCGCGCAATTGGACGGCTGCAACCACATCCAGTTTCTGATTCGCATCGTGCTGCCGCTTTCCCAGGCGATCACGGCTGTACTGTGCTTGTTCTACGCGGTGGCGCATTGGAATTCGTTCTTCGATGCACTGATTTACTTGAATGACCGCGAGAAGTTTCCGCTTCAGCTCGTCCTGCGGGACATCCTGGTTGCCAATTCGATCGACTCGAATATGGTGACGGATCCCGAAATGATGTCGGCTCAGGTTGGGCTGGCTGATCTGCTGAAGTACGCGATGATAATTATCGCCAGTTTACCGGTTTGGCTTGCTTATCCGTTCGTTCAGCGTTATTTCGTCAAGGGCGTCATGATCGGCTCGATTAAAGGCTAGCACATAACCAAGGAACTCATTCAGGGGAGGATCATATGGGAAAATTCACGAAAGCCGCATTGTTGCTGATGCTCGTTCTATCCGTGGTGCTGACCGGGTGCAGCAGTTCCGGGAACAACACGACTTCGTCCCCGGCTGTAACTCCGAGTAAGGGGACTGCCGGCACAAACGCATCTGCTGCGTCTGAGGCCAACTCGAATCTGTCGGCGAAAGGCGTATTCCCGATTACGAAGGACAAGACGATGCTAACCGTGCTGATGCAGCAAAATGTCAGAGTGACCGATTATGAAGACAATGCGTTCACGAAGTTTCTGGAGGAAAAGACGAATGTGCACTTGAAGATAACTTTGGTCCCCGAGAAGGATTGGAGTACGAAATTGAACCTGCTGCTGGCCACGAATCAGGACCTGCCGGATATTATTATGGGCGGGGTTGGCAACAGTCTGCTTGTCAAGTATGGCTCCCAGGGCGTCTTTCAACCATTGAACGGACTGATCGAGAAGCATTCCACCGAATTTGTCGAAGTGGTCAAGAAGGTCGACGGGTTGACGAATCTGATAACAGCCCCGGATGGCAATATCTACAGTCTCCCTAAGATCAGCGAATGCTACAATTGTACGATGCCGTCCAAGCTGTGGATGAGCAAGACGTTTCTGGATAACGTAGGGATGAGCATCCCGACAACGACAGATGAATTTTACGACGTATTGAAAGCGTTTAAGACGCAGGATCCGAACAAGAACGGCAAAGCGGATGAGATTCCGTTGGCCGGAGCTACGACAGGTTGGCAGCTTCCTGTTGAAGGGTACTTGATGAATCCTTTTATTCTGGATGATGTGCCCAATCCGAATGCGGCGAATCGATTCGTCCTTGTGGACGGCAAAATTCAAGCGGCTTACACGCAACCGGAATGGCGTGACGGGCTTCGCTATATGAAGAAGCTGGCAGACGAGAAGCTGCTTGACCCGATCAGCTTCTCGCAGGATCAGAGTCAACTCAAGCAACTGTTCGAGAATGAAACCCAGTTGGTAGGCGCGGTAACCGGCGGCGGCTATGGCGCTTACTCCAATCCGAACAACACGCGCAAGGACGATTATGTGTCGGTGCCTCCGCTTAAAGGGCCGAGCGGTATTCGACAAACGATGTGGGATCCGTATAATTCCGTAACAAGCGGCATGTTCGTGCTCACGAATGCCTGCCAAGGGGAATGCGCGGATATCGCGATGAAATGGGTAGATCAATTCTATGATGTGCAGGTCACGGCAAGAAGCAGATTGGGTATTCCCGGTGTAGACTGGAAGGAAGCGGACGGCAAACAGCCCGGGGTCAGCGGTCAACCGGCGAAGTTCAATGCAATTTTGGTGTGGGGTTCCAATCAGAACTCTCATTGGAACTTCACCAACCCGGGCTATTGGCCGAAGGAGTGGGCGGACGGTGGCGTTCGGGATGTGAGCAACCCTTATGAAATGGCTTATTTCCTTGGCAGCGCGACGACAGACAATTATGAACCGTACAAGAAACAAGTTGTTCCGCCGTTGTTCCTGACAGCGGAAGAATCAGAGGAATACGTCGGGTTCGACACCACCATCAGAGATTTTGTAAACGAAAATATTGCCCGATTCGCGCTCGGACATCGCGATCTGGATAAGGAATGGGATTCCTACTTGAAGGAATTGAACGGCATGGGGCTGGAGAGATTGCTGGCCATTGCCAATCAAGCTTATGAGAGACAGTGGAAGAAGCCATAACGGTTTGTGCTGCAAGCAGGTCCTGCTCCCAAGCGTTCATCGGGAGCAGGACCTGTTCAGTGGGATAATCCTGCCTATTTCCTAAGGGTAGCAATGGCCGAATGATGGGTGCTTTCGCCATGTTGGTTGATCGATTTTACATAATAGTAATATTCCTTGCCGGAATCCCATGCCAGGTTCGTATCCGTATATTGCGTTGCCTTGACATGGGAAGCGATCAACTCATACTCCCCCTGAGGCGATGAGCTTCGATAGACGTCATATTCCGTTTCCAAATGCGGTCCTGCCTGATTGGAATAATAGGATAAAACCGGAGAAGGCTTCCAAGTCAATTCGGCATGGCCGTCGACCCGTCTCGCGATGACGGTGTTCGGTGCGAACGGCAAAATGGCGGCAGGCTTTCCGCTTCTTTCATTGGAAGGCATACTATCGCCCAACTGATTATAAGCTTTGACTCGGAAATAATAGGATTGTCCGTTGCGAAGCTGATGCAGACGCAAAGAGATCATGTTGCCGCTATCTATCTCTGTCGGGTATAAGCCGGGCACGGTCCCATATTCAACCTTATATCCGACGGCGTTGGGCACGCTCTGCCACTCGATCGTCAAGTAACCGTCAGACGCTTTCACTTCTTCCAGAACAGGAGCGCCAGGCCGGTCCACGGTCACCCTTACTTCGTTAGATGCGGGAGATACTCCCGTTTCATTGTTCGCATATGCGGCAAAGAAATAAGTTTCCCCCTCCTTCAGGCCCTCGATGGATACCGTTGTTGCGGTGCCTGCCCGTTTTTCGTTGGTATAGTGCCCGGGGCTCGTTCCGTATTTGATGGTATAGGTATCGGTGTTCTCGATCTCCCATAAGTGGAGAAGCACGGCATGTCGATTGACAGGAACGGCTTTTGCTATTCTCGTGGGTCTGGGAGCCGGTTTATGCTCTTTCTCCCATTCGATGCGAACAACGCTGTAAGGCGGAATCGTCACCGGGTTTGCGCTCGCAGCGGTATGAATCTCCACCTGATTCGGGCTGGTTGCCGTATTGATTGCACTCGGATCCAGGCTCGATGCCGCAGATACCAGAACCGTACGGGGACTCGCGCTCCCGATCACGGAAAGGATTGCGGAATGTATCGCACCCGATTTATTCGTCACTACCAAGTAATTTTTGTCATCGGCCCCCCTGTATGCTTGCGCATATAGAGCCGGGATTTCTACGCCGCCCTTTGCCGCAACCCTCGTGCCGCCCTGGACCGTTGTTTTCCAGATCGCAAGGCTGCGATTAATGGCTTCGTTCGATACGGTCAACGCTTTGGCTTCCGCACTTATGTAATAGGAGATGCCTGACCCCTCATAGTCGAGGGTAAGACCCTTGCGAAAAGCGGAGTCTATCCCGCTTAAAGTACCGATAGGGAGCACCTGTTTATTCAGTGAATGATTGGTCATATATCTATACTTCGGGTCGGAAATAAAGCGGTTAACAATCTCGGCATTATAGATGCCGGCATAGATCGAACCCTGCAGCGGATTTTGAACGGTTGTTCCGGAGAAGTCCAATCCGATATTGAACTCCGTGCTGATCACATCCAATTGTTCTTCGCCAAAGATCTTGAGCTGATCGTTTATTCCCGGCTTGGACAGGAAAGCGGCCGCATAGTTTAAAGCCTCCATCGCAGTCTTGATGGTGGGGCCATTTCCCTTGTACGAATGGAAAACGACTCCATCCCAATATTTGGGGACGGATGTCATGTCTGCATTCCATTGCCTGCTTTTTTCATTTTCCTCGGTCATGGCCGTCAGCACGATTTTGGCACCGGGGACAGCGCTCCTGATGGCTTCGGCAAAAGGTCTGGCTTTCAGGGCGTAATCTCGCCCGTCGTTGTAGAACTCGCTATGATAGTAATTTTCGTTTCCGATCTCCCAGTACTCGACGATAATGTTGTTGTCTGCACAGTATTTTGCCAAATCGTAAATGCTGGAGGGGGTATCGTTCGCAGCATTCACCACAATGATGCTTTTAGCCTGAATCTGATCCAGAAGTCGTTTATAGTCTGAAATTTTGGCAGTTCCGAGCACTCTTGGTCGGGATCTCCACTTCATGGCTCTAAGGTAATTTCTTTCGTTGAACTGCACCGTCCACTCATCTTCCAAGTCGCCTGCTCGCCAGTTATAGGCATCATTAGGAGTTCCCGCAGGCCACCTTAAAACGCCAGGATGCAGCTCATTCACGGCCTGAACATACGGCTTGTAGGCAACGGGTCCCGTACTGAATAAAGCAGGGTAATTGTACCCGGAAAATCCTGCCTGGATCGGCTGCTCTGCATTCGTGTCGATATAGATGGTTGCGGGTATGGCGCTGCTTGGCGCGGTTGAACGGGCGATGATCGGCGAGACCTCCTCGAATTCAATTGGATCGGGCGCTTGCTGATCCTTTGGCGTGCCGGCAAGCAGGGCGGCAATGACGATCGTGCTGATGGCGGCTGCCAGGCGGCTGCGGCTTTTCACCGTTATCCCCCCGATTTCCATTGGTATTTTTCGTGTACATTATATCCTTCGTTTGCGGAGGCTGCCATGTGCAAATCCATCATCTTGTACAAATCGTTCATTGGACACGAAAATCGCCGTCACGTTTAGGGTAACTGAATACGGAAAAGTGCATGGAAGCACACACCGCTTTGTTTTAATATGAATTTATCCTTGTATTAAGGAGCGTCGTTATGAAGCGCGAGCAACCGAATGTCATTCTGATTAATTGCGACGATCTGGGTTACGGCGATTTAAGCTGCTATGGTTCTGTCAAGCATGATACTCCTTGTCTGGATCGGATGGCGCGGGAAGGCATCCGGTTTACGAACTTCTATATGGCCTCCTCGGTGTGTTCGCCTTCCCGGGGCGCGATGTTGACGGGCTGTTACCCGCCGCGAATCGGATTCGGCGACTTCGAAGGCAGATGGGTGCTGTTTCCGGGCCAGGGGGAGGGCTTGCATCCGAATGAGATCACGATCGGCAAGGCGCTTCAGCAGCAAGGCTATGCGACCATGTTGATCGGCAAGTGGCACTGCGGCGACCAGCCTGAATTTCTGCCGACCCGGCACGGCTTCGACCATTACTACGGCCTCCCTTACAGCAATGACATGGGGCGGCAGGCGGGCGCAGGCCGGCCTGAGCAGCCGCCGCTGCCGCTGATGCTGGACGAAGATGTGCTGCAGGAGCAGCCGGACCAAACTTCGCTCACGGAGCGTTACCTGGAGCAAGCCGTGCGTTTCATTCGCGGTCATAAGCAGAAGCCGTTCTTCCTGTACCTGGCTCACATGTATGTTCATCTGCCGTTGTATGTGCCGGATCGCTTCCTGAAGGAATCGCGCAACGGCGCCTATGGCGCGGCTGTGGCTTGTGTGGATTGGGTCGCCGGCGCGATCATGGATGAACTGAAACGGCAAGGAATCGACGAGAACACGCTGGTCATCTTCACCTCGGACAACGGTTCGCGCTGCGACCACGAAGGCAGCAACGGCCCGCTGCGCGGCAGGAAGGGCACGACGTGGGAAGGCGGCTTGCGCGTCCCGTGCATCGCGAGATGGCCGGGAACCGTCCCCGCCGGCGTAACGAGCGACGAAATGATCGCATCGCTGGACTTCTTTCCGACCTTGGTGCGGTTGGCGGGAGGAAGGGTGCCGACAGATCGGGTGGTGGATGGGTACGAGATATCTTCCGTCATGTTCGATGGAGAAGGGACCGTACGTTCGCCGCGGGAGACCTTCTTCTATTACATGAAAAACCACCTTTGCGCGGTTCGCGCCGGACGTTGGAAGCTGCATGTTTGGCGTCAGGGAGGACAGGTCCGGGAATTGTATGATTTGGACGCGGATATCGGCGAGACGACCAACTTGATCGGCGAGCATCCGGAGATTGCAGCCCGCTTGGAGCGATTGCTGGAAAGCTGCCGCACGGACCTCGGAGACGAGGCGACCGGCCGAACCGGAAGCGGATGCCGGCCCAAAGGCAAGACGGCCCGTCCGGAGGCGCTTACCCATTATTCGCTGAATCATCCTTATCTGATTTCCATGTATGATATGGAGGATTATGGATAAGAAACGGCCGTTTCGATTCCGCTTGTCGTGAAAGGGGGAGGAAGTTGAACCATACTTATGATATGAGGCGAGGCTTGACGCCTTCACGGTTAACGATCGCCATGTGGGACTATTCCTGGCTGAAAGGTCATTATCCCGGCGGCCCGTTCGAAGATTTCGGTCAAGCCCTGGACGAATTGATCGCGCGTCGGTTCAATACGGTGAGGATCGACTGTTTTCCGTTGATCGTCGGATTGCTGAACACAGAGGAAGAAACGGTCACCTTCGCCGGAAGTCCGCTGGCCAACTGGGGAGTTTGCGATATCGACCGTAAGCACCCGGTTGTGCGGGAGCTTGTCGAATTTATGCAGGCTTGCAAAGACAAGGGGGTCTGCGTCATCCTGTCGACGTGGAACCAGAATTGCAAGGAGTATCCCGATCTGCGTGCGGATTATGCGGAGGATCGCGGTAAATTCCGCAGTGCCTGGGAGCGGACGCTCGATCTGCTTGGCAGCCGAGGTCTGCTCGAGCACGTACTCTTCGTCGATCTGGACCAGGAATTCCCGTATTTCTCTCCCTATCTGATACCTTTGAAAAAGCTGGGGGAAGCGGAGGCAAGCGAGAGGGCCATGGAGAGCGAGGCCGATCCCATGGAAGCGGTCGGCCAGCAGCAAGCAGGGCCCGGCAGACTGATCTGGTCGCCGCCGCAGATCGCTTATGTCGCTGCGCTGCATACAGAGATGCTTCGTCATTTTCAGCGAAAATATCCTTATCTGCGATTCACCTATTCGCTGACCTCCTTCTGGAAAGAAGTGCGCGCGACCGGAAATCGGGGCTATGACGTGCTGGAGCTGCATTTCTTTATGCAAAGCGGCCAGCCGATCGAACGCTTTGAATCGCGGACCGGTTTTGCCGAAATCGTGAAAGACCGCGGCGACCGCGACTATTCCGATTATCAGCGAAAAATTGACGATGCCTTTCGAATCATGCGGCCGATGTTTCTTCAAGAGATGCATAACAAGCTGAAGTATGCCATGGAATGGTCCGCGGAAATCGGAGCGCCCGTCGCAACATCGGAGGCGTGGGGGCCTTGGTGGCACATGGATCACCGGCATTTGAAATGGAACTGGCTGCGCGAATGGTGCGCCGAATGCAATGCGTTGGCTGCACAGTATGGTTTATGGGGCTCCACGCCCTGGAACTATTCCCATCCATTCTGGGAGAACTGGCAGGACGTTTCGTGGTATCGGGAAGTGAACGGCGCATTCTTGCAAAGCTGAACAAGGATTGGCATAAGGAAGCGGCCAGAGAAGAAAGAGGGATGGAAATTGAAAACCGGATTTGCAAATAACGCAGATGATCAGCATGCCGTCTTGTCCATGCCAGCGGGTACAGCAGGGGAAACAGAGGCTGTCCGGCGAACCGAACACCCGGATTCGCAGTGGTTTGCCCATGCCAAGCTGGGGCTGTTCCTTCACTGGGGGTTATCCAGTGTGCACGGCGGTGTCGATCTGTCCTGGGGAATGATCAAGGGCACCCGCTACGACAAGCATCTCGGAGGCCGGAACAAGCTCGACTCTTCGGATTACTTCGCATTGGCCAATCGGTTCGATCCCCGGAATTACGACCCGGAGAAATGGGTGTCAGAAGCCTCCAGATCCGGCTTCAAATATGCGGTTTTGACGACCAAGCATCATGAAGGATATGCGTTATGGCCAAGCGCTTATGGCGATTTCAACACCGCGACGCACGGCCAGGGGCAAGATTACGTCAAGCCCTTCGTGGACGCCTGTCGGAACAACGGATTGAAGGTCGGGTTATACTACTCGCCTCCGGATTGGCATTACAACCGGGATTACATGTCCTTTCAATACCGTATACCCGAGAAGCCGAAGCCTGAGGGATGGGAGGAGCAGTTTCATGCTTATCTCCGCGGTCAAATTGAAGAATTGTTAACGCAATACGGGAAAATCGACTTGCTGTTCTTCGATGGCGGTCCTCCCGCGATTACGATCGAGCGCATCCGGGAATTACAGCCGGGCATCGTAGTCAATCCGAGGATGCATGGCACAGGCGACTATCTCACGCCGGAGTGCAAGCTCCCCGAGAGCAAGCCGGAGGGTTGGTGGGAGCTATGCGAGAATTGGACGGATTCGTGGGGCAGTTGGGGTTATATGAAGGAAGAGAAGTACCGGTCGACAGGCTATATTCTGGGGCGGCTGGCCAAGGTGCTGACCTGGGACGGGAACTATTTGCTGAATATGGCGCCCAATGCGAACGGAGAGTTGCCAGAGATTGCCTATATGCGGTTGAAGGAATTGAAAGCTTGGATGGATCTGTGCGGGGAAGCCGTGTTTGGCACCGTGGGCGGACCCCATCCCGGGCAGAGCAGCGTTCCGGTCACGCGTCGAGGGGATGCCTGGTACTTCTTCTTGCTGCCGCATCATGAGGGCTTCATCCGGGTGCAGGGGGTTGGACAGCCTAAGCAAATACAACTGCTGTGGGTGGAGCAAGAGGCAGCTTCCTCGTACGTGGATGGACAGCTCATGATTGAAGTGGCTGATACGTTCAGGACAGAGCTGGTGGATATCGTGAAAGTGCAGTTTTAACCAATGAAGCAAGCGGACAACAGGGCATTCGATGTCGAGGGAAATGAGCGCATATTCGATGCCCTTTACATATAGAGCGCAGGAAAGCGCTTGCATTTATTGACGGGAAGGGAGATCGGCAACGATGATGAAGTTGGGAAAAAGATTCGGCGTGCGAATAGTCAGCCTGGCTCTTGCAGTCAGTATGACTTTGTCCGTCTATGCGTCTGCTTATGCGGCCGCCCCTGTGTCGGATGTGAAGGATAGTTGGGCCGCGCAAACTTTGGATAATTGGCTGGAAAAGGGGTGGCTGAACGGTTATCCGGACGGCAGTGTGAAGCCGAATAACGATGTGACGCGCGCCGAGTTTGCCGCAATGATCAATAAGCCGTTCCTCTTATCGGATGAGGCCAAGATCAACTTTCGCGACCTCGACTCCGGTGATTGGGCATATTCGGCGATTGCCAAAGCCGTTCGCGCAGGTTATATCCACGGGTATGAGGATGGAACGGTAGGTGCAGGGAAGAAGGTCAGCCGCGAGGAAGCGGCTGTGATGCTCGCTGCCGTGCTGAACCTGGATGTCGCGAACGGAGACGTATCGGTGTTCTCCGATGCCAACGCGATGGCCAAATGGAGCAAGGGAGCGATCGGAGCTGTCGCCAGCCTGAATGTGATGAGCGGCTATCCCGATGGAACCTTCCGGCCCCGGGCGGCCATTACCCGGGCAGAGGCAGTCGTATCGATCGATCGGGCGTTGAAGGCCAAGGAAACTGCGCGTAATCGAACCTACGAGCAAGCGGGAACCTATGGCCCGGTCTCCGGCACGGAAACGATTGCCGGCAACGTCACGATTGCGGCTCCGGGCGTTACCCTGCAGAACTTGATTATCGAAGGCGATCTCGTCTTCGGAGCGGGGATCGGCAACGGCGACGCCACGATCCGTCATGTGACGGTGCAGGGCAAGACCGTCGTGAACGGGGGCGGAGAGAACTCGATTCATTTCGTCGATTCGGTGCTTGTCACGGTTGAAGTGGACAAGAAAACAGGCAATGTGCGCATCGTGGCGGAAGGCTCGTCAACGGTGCAAACGGTCGTTCTGAAATCTTCGGCTAAGTTGGAAGAGAGCGGGACGACGGACGACGGATTTAAGGCCGTCGAGCTGTCCGGCTTGCTGCCGGCAAATGCGAAGGTTACGTTAATAGGGAATTTCTCAACGGTTGACGTGAACGCCAAATCGATCTTGATTTCGATTCCGAAGGGCTCCGTCAATCACTTGAATGTTGGCGATGAGGCTGAGAATGCCAAAGTTGATCTCGGTGACGAGGCCAAGATCGTATCCCTGGTGCTTCGTGCCGTTACAGAGCTGCTGGGCAAGGGCATTGTCATAACTGCAACGATGAATGAGGGGTCGGAAGGCTCGTCATTCGAGAATAAACCCGGTTCGTTGGAGGGTCCGCAGAAGGGCAGCGCCGTGCTGCCTCCGCCGACATTCACGCCGGAATCATCGTCGCCGACCGTCCCGGAGGACGAGGATAATGATGGCGAGAATCCGCCGGCAACGGTCGCGGTGAGCTCCGTCAGCGTCACGCCGGGCACTCTGGCCCTCATTGCGGGCGGGGCTGCCGGCACACTGACGGCAACGGTAATGCCAGCGAATGCCGCGAATGCTGCGGTAAGCTGGTCGTCAAGCGATACATCTGTCGCAACGGTAGACAATCAAGGTGTCGTTACGCCTGTCACAGCAGGAACAGCCGTCATCACGGTAACGACAGCCGACGGAAATTACACGGCAACCAGCACGGTCACGGTCACGGATGCGGCCGGTCCGGTCTACGCGGTTACGGCGGCGATTCAACCGGATGTTGCCGGAACGGTCAGCGGAACAGGATATTATGAAGAGAACACGGCCGTAACGCTGATTGCCGCTGCAAACGAAGGCTATGAGTTTGCAAGCTGGCAAGGGGATGACGTCACAGTTGCGGATGCGGTATATTCGTTTGCCATGCCGGCCCATGATGTGGCCTTAACGGCGAATTTCACTGCAAAGGCAGTATCCGTGACGGGAATCAGTCTGGATCAGAATGCCATGCATTTGATTCCGGGCGGCGCAGCGGGAACGTTGACGGCGACCGTCACGCCCGCCAATGCCACAAACCGCGCGGTGACATGGTCATCCAGCGCTCCGGTAATTGCGGAAGTCAGCGGTGAAGGTGTCGTTACGCCGAAAGCCATCGGCACTGCAACGATTACGGCCACGACGGCGGATGGCGGGCTAACCGCCTCGATCACGATCAAAGTCGCGCCGGCTGTCGCGCAAGGAACGATCGTTGACAACCTGGATAATTGGGATCTCGTATTCTACCAGACAGAAGATTGGGTGTTTCAAAGCAATTACCCCGATATGTATGACGGTGATAAATCCAGGGCAGCGCGAACGGGGAGTGTCGTTGCCGACCCGGGCTATATCATTTACAATTTTGCCGATATTGTGAACTTCGATGCGAGGGTTTATTTCAACGTAGACGTGTATACGCCCAAAGATGTCATGAGCGCCGAGGCGTCCGTTGACGGGGAGCATTGGAGCCCGTTGAAGCTTGTATTCAAGGATCGGAAATTCGTGAGCGGAAACAGGACCAAGGAGACGGTTGTGCCCGAGAGCATTCCGGCGGGGTCCAACTTTGTGAAGCTTGTGTTCCAGCAAACCTCGAATAACAATGCGATTTCCCTGTCCAAGGTCACCATCGACACGAATGTACCCGTGACCGGCATAGCATTGGATCATGAGGCATTAACTTTAACGGCCGGCAAGGAAACCGGCAGGATCATGGCGACCGTATGGCCGGATGAAGCCAGCGATCCGTCGGTGGCATGGTCTTCGAGCGATGATGCGATTGCCACGGTCGATGCCGACGGCGTCGTCACCCCGGTAGCGCCGGGCGTCGCGACGATTACGGCGACTTCGATCGAAAGCGGGATATTTGCAAGCGCCCAGGTAACGGTACTGGCGGCCGTTTCCAACCTCGTTACAGCCGCGGTCCATCCAACCGATGCAGGAACGGTTGCCGGAACAGGAACTTATGTATGGGGGGATGCGGTATCGCTCAGCGCGGAAGCGAATGCCGGGTATTATTTCACAAGCTGGCAGATCGGGGACAGGACCGTTGTCGGAGCCGTTTACGGTTTTACAATGCCCGCGAATGCCGTGGAAGTAACGGCTAATTTCGCTTCATATGCCGTGCCGGTCGCCGGCATCGCGATCGATCAGGAACCGATGGAACTGATCGTGAATGGAGATACGGCCGCCTTGACTGCCTCGGTGACGCCGCTGAATGCCTCGAACCCGGCAGTGACGTGGTCGACCGATGCCCCGCTGGTTGCGGAAGTCAGCAGCGAGGGCGTCGTTACCCCGAAGGCCATTGGCACGGCAACGATTACGGCCACGACGGTGGACGGCAAGAAAACCGCTTCCATTGTTATTACGGTTGCGCCTTCCGATACGCCGGCGACGATTGTCGATCCGTTGGACAATTGGGATTATGCGTTCGCATGGTCTGACGAGTGGTTGTTCAAGGGCGATTACCCTCGATATTTCGAAGGAGATACGTCCAGAGCGGTGCGCAACACGACGGATGCGCAATCCGGAGCTATTATTTACAATTATGCGGGCATCGCCCAATTCACAGCCATTGTGTATTTCAATAAATCATTTTATGAACCTAAAGAAGTAACCGAAGCCTATGTATCGGCAAATGGCGAAGATTGGGAGAAGCTGCAGCTCAGCTTTACGAATCAAACGGAAATCGACCGGGCGCAGTCGAGGTATCGGGAGACCGTGCAATCGGAGAACATCATCCCGCCCGGCTACAGCTTTTTGAAATTTGTGTTCAAAAACTCGGAGAGCTCTCCCAATAATAACGCGATTCAATTATCGCAGATGACCCTCCGGATGGAAGTGCCCGTGTCAAGCGTTGCACTGGAGCAGGATACGCTGGAGATGACGATCGGGTCGACGCAGCAGCTGCATGCGACGGTATATCCGTCCTATGCGTCCAATCGCCAAGTCCGGTGGACCTCAAGCAATGAGGAAGTCGCTGTCGTAACGGAAGACGGCATCGTCGTTCCGAAGGGGCTGGGCACGGCAACGATTACAGCGACAACGGCGGACGGCGGCAAAACGGCGCAAACAGAAGTAACGGTTAAAGCCGGGACTGCCGTGAATGTGGACAGTCTGGTCGGATTGCTGAGCGCGCTGGATTATCCGGACATCGAGACGATCACCCTCGCCGGTGATATTTCGAACATTCCGGCATCGATCAGGGTTAGCCGGAAAGTAACGATTAACGGGGGAGATCACACCCTTGCGTTCGTTTCAGATCTGAACAACGGGGCCAACGGCGAACGGCAAGGGATCCTCGTCGAAGCCGGCGACGTAACGCTGGAGCATCTGAAGGTACGTTTATCAACCCCTTACGGATGGCAAGGCGTGTACGGTATTCAGGTGTACGGAGCGACAGGCGTAGTGCTGGATGACGTTGCGGTAACCGGCGCGGATGCAGGCATCCTGGTTAACGGAGCGGCTGTCGCTTTAAGCGGCAATATCCATATAAGCGGCAATGAATTTGGCGGAATAGAAGTGTCCAGGGGCGCAGAGCTGCCAGCCGATCCGGCTTTGTCGATTGCGGGCGCAACCTTCCGGAACGACACGGAAGTCACGGGAAAGCCGACCTTATGGGAGGACGGCGTCACAGGCTCGGTGACCGGGGGAACATTGCATGCCAATTCGCAAATTGAAGCCGGTCAAGTGCAGCATTATATTCTTGCGGATTATGCGGCTAATCCGAGAGTATATGAATCGTATCGAACGAACGACATTGGCGATATGATTAAGAAAGACAGCCATTATCAGATATACGTTCAGCCCGATCCGCTGGATCCCGGGAACAAAGTGGCCAAGATGACCTACGAGAGCACAGCGACTTCAGGAAATATGCGCGTCTATTATCCGCCGGCAGTGACGGGGAAAGTGGTGCTGAAGGAGAAAGTGCTGCTCGAAGGCAGCGGTTCCGGCATCTTCCACACGCTGTATATGCGGACGAAGACCGGCAGCAAACAGGTGCAGATATGGAAGCTGCAGGGCTTGGGCAATTCTCCCGGACTGTATCCCGGCTCAAGCGTGAAGTCGGCCACGAAACCGAACGATGTGCGCGGCGGGGAGTGGTACAGCCTTACGACGATTATCGATACGCGCACGGCCACCTACGATATCTATATGGAGAATGAATTCGGATACGTCTTGTACGAAGGGCTTGATCTCCCCCTTCCGGCAGGCCTCGACTACACGGCAGGGCTTAACCAGTTGTACGGGCGGCATAACGGCTCTTCCGCAACGGGAGCCGCGACGTATACGGACGATTTTCAGTTGTATATGATCAGTGACGAAACCTATGCGGCGCTCAAGGTATTGCAGGCAGAGAAGAGCAAATCCGAGGAAATCTGGCTTTCGGCCGCTGGCGATGTCGCAGCGTTACCCGAAGGGGACGCGGCAACGCAACTGCAAGCCAGGCTGGATCTGATCGCCGGCGAGCTGTGGCAAGGACCGTATATTCACGCAGAGCAAATCGTCGATCGCGCTGCGCGCAGCAAGCAGATGAACGACTATGATGCGGCCGTCGCGGCGGTAAGCGAATTGGATGCGCACGCATGGAAGGATGAGCTGCAAGCCAGATTGGACGGTTTCGATTTTCCGGCATTCATTATGGATGCGAGAGCCAAGGTAGGCGCTGCCGAGACTTCCAAGCGGGCTGACGACTATGCGAAGGCGGCTGCAGCAGTGGATCTGCTGCCGGAAGGCGCCGAGAAGACATCGCTGCTGCAACGGTTAAGCGCAATAGCGGCAACGGTCGAAACGATCTATTTCAGCGAAGACTACGAGGATAAGCAAGACGGCAGTAAGATCCATGTCGTCAGCAACTACAACGTATATGCGGCAGTCGATCCCGAAGATCCGGATAACATCGTGGCGAAAAATACATTTCATTCAAGCAACACGTCAGGCTTTATGGAAGACTCTTTTACAGGCGGCCCCATATCCGGACACTTGATCTTCACGCAGAAAATCCGGTTTGAAGGTCAAGGAGCGGGCGTCGGCTACACGACGCTGCTGCGTTCCGCATCGACGAACGGCACCATCACGCTGTGGAATATGAACAAGACCGTTCTGTCGGCCGGCGGCCGCAAGCTGGCAAACAACGAGCTTGTCAATGACATGTGGTACAAAATCATTGCGGTTGTGGATACCAACACCCAGACATACAGCGTCTACCTCGTCGGCTTGAAATACAACGAAGTGTTGGGCGAAGCGACGAATATTTCGTTGCCTGCCGCAGATGCGAACAACAAACCGATCGATTATGGTCAAGGTTTCTCGAAGCTGCTTCGCCGTATCGTCGGCACCGTATCGGGAGTGCAGCAAGGTGCCTTATACATCGATGACTGGTCCGTTGCGGGCAAGCCGGCAGACATTGCCGACGCCGAAGTGCAAGCGGAAATAGAGTATTATCGGACTCATAGAATTTATTATTCGCCAGCATTGAGAGAGCGGGTTGCAAATGCGACTGTCCTGTTCGAAGGCGGATATTACGGCTATGTGAACAATCAATTATTACCGATCGACAGTGACCATCCCATGACGACCCCAATTCTCCGCAATGGCGTTGCTCTTGCTCCGTTGGCATTTGCAGCGCGGGGACTTGATGCGGAAGCGGAATGGGAATCGTCCGGAACAAAGGTGACGCTGACCACCGATGACAAGACGGTCGTCATGGAAGCCGATCAGGCGAATATGACGGTGAATGGCGTATCGGTACCGCTCGACACGCCTGCAATAATGGTTGATGGCGTCTTGATGGGACCTGTCGGCAACCTCGTTCAAGCCTTCGGTCTGAACTTCGATCAGGATGACGAACGGATGCTATGGATCATAAGCGGCAATCCGGCCTTGTTCAATCCGGCGGCAGATGCCGGCTTGCTGGATGAATTGGCGGAAGCCCGGTATGGCGTACGCAAGCCGGATATGGATATCAAAGGTCAGCCTGTGGCAGCCGCGGACGCCGAGGCTCGGGCAACGGCGTTCGAGAACCGCAATTCGCCGGAAGCGCTGGAAGCGCTGGCTAAACATTTGCAGGTCGCCCTCGAAGACGACGTTCCGGAGCTGGCGCCATTCAGAGCCTTGATGGCAAGCGGTCAATACGAGGATGCGCTGAAGGCTTTCCAGACGTACTTCTACGACAAGTTGTCGGCGATGAACGACTTTGACTGGGAGAATGCCACGGTTAGCCGGGCGTTGTCCAATGGAACGAGCAAGGCGGAAAATCTGCTGTTCAACGTGATCGGGATTGCAGGCGAAGGAGCCAAGCAATTCGGCGCGCCCGGGACGGTGGATTGGAATTATGCGAATTTCAACAAGCCGTTCGACAGTGAAACCTACAGCTACAATTCGTTTATGTGGCATCCTTTGCAATTTAATCCGCTGTTGAATCAATACATGGCTTCAGGCAATCTGTCGTACCTGAAGAAGTATGCGGAATATGTCGATGACTGGTCGCTGAATTCGTTCAAGTTCAAGGAGATTTTGCCGCAAAACCTGAGCGACACTGACTTCAATCCGGCAGGCATTATCAACATGTACGCCCAGCAGCTGCGGAATCTGAGCAAGAAGGAAACGCGGGACGCATTGCCGGCATCGACGATGGCAAGGCTTTTGCTCCGAATCGTGGAGGAATATCCGCCGCTGGCGATCGAGTATGCGCGCAGCAATCCGCAGAACTGGTCGACGCAATTGGCGACATCGCTTGTACTGAATGGCATTATCTTCGATGAGTTCAAGGATGCAAAGCTGTATATGCGCGCAGGACTTCGCCGTACGGAGGATCTGGCAACGGTGCAGATGCTGCCGGACGGGGCGGACTCGGAGCAATCCATTTCGTACAATCGTGAATATTTGCGATTCGGCGCCGGGAATATTTACAACTTTATTAAAGACCGTCCGGATATTCTGACGGACATCGAGAAGGCGGAGATGGAAGCCCATCTGTTGTCCCGATCCAAGCTGATGGCGCATACGCTGATGCCCAACGGGCAATATCCCGGCGGCTTCCGTATTGATACGCGGGATTCGTGGATGGCGGATGTGCGTACCTTGATCCGGGATGCGCTGCCTTCCGCCTTGGAAGAACCGGATATCAAGGCCATTCTGGCGTTGAGATCGAATTTGGGCCTGGTGCCTTCCTATGTGGCGGAGAAGTTCCCCTATGGCGGCTATTCCTTTATTCGCTCGGGATGGACGCAGCAGGATCAGGTAGGGTTCATGTTCAGCTCTACCCATCCGGGCAACTACGACTTCCATAATAAGACGGGCAACAATATGTTCTGGCTGTCCGCCTTTGGACGGGATATGATCGTGCCGGGCGAAGTTGGCGCCTATGACGACATTCCGACGCCGGTGCTGGTGGACGGCAAGTGGCAGAACGGTACCTTCGGCCATCCGACATGGGGACATCGGCACGTACTCGATTCGGCCTGGGATGAACCGGAAGATTTCCGTTGGGGAGAGTCCGAGCACTTCAATTTGACGGAAGGGCTGTATGACAGGGAATATGGAACGCTGAAGACGGGTGTCATTTCGGATGTGACGCACGGACGCATGCTGCAATTCCTGCGCGACGCCGGGCTGTGGATCGTTACGGACCGGATGACGGCGGAAGCAGGTTCCCGTACGTATACGGTCGAGTGGAAGCTTCCTGCCGGTGATGCCGGTCCTCATAGCAGCGGCGATTTGCGGTTCAAGGAGGGCGAGATCGTCACGGACAACCCGGGACCGAACCAGGCATCGCTGCGCACGCAGGACAGCAGGAGCAACGTCGGCAATTTGTCCATCTATGAATTCGGCTCAGGGAATCTTGCAACAAAGCAGATAGTGGAATTCCCGGAGACAGCCGACCCGACTTATAAAGTCTCCCAATTCTACAAGTGGAGCACAACCTTCGGCGGTTCAGGCGCCAATGTGCTGGTCAGCCTGATGGTGCCGCGTTCGCCGGGCGGGGCCGACCTCGCGGAGATCGCTTCGCTGGGAGGAGCAGGCACGGCCGGCTTCAACGCTACGATGCAAGGGGGCCGCACGATTCAATATTTGGTCGCGGCCAATAAGAATGAGTTGCTGCAGATCGGAAATGTCGCCGTTCAAGGGGAATCGCTGCTGCTTCAGACCGAAACCGACGGATCGGTCCGGGGAATTGCGCTCGGCGTACAGTCGATGACGGTGAACGGCGTGCCGCAAGCGCCGGGGACGAGCGATTTCGAGTTTACCATTGACCCTGAAGGCAGCTTCGAGGTGGCTGAGCCCATTTATACTCCGATTGCCAACGTGGAAATTACGCCGCTGGCGAATGTCTTTACGGATCGGGTTGAGGTGACGATGAGCAATGCAACGGCAGATGTGGATATCCGATATACGACGGACGGCAGCGAACCGACGCTTGCGTCTGCCTTGTATACCGGTCCGTTCACGCTGACGGACACGACGCTCGTCAAGGCGCGGGCATTCCGGAAAGGAATCGCGTCGGTCCCGACGACGGTATCCGGTACGCTGGCCAGCACGACGCAGTGGGCGGTCTTCACGAAACAGCCGATGAAATCGGCGATTGACGTGCCGGACGGCGAAGCCGGTCTGCACTATCGCTACTACGAAGGCGACTGGAAGGATATGATCTACCGCATGGATCGGCTGACGCCGGTTCAGGAAGGAGACGCGGGCGGCGTATTCGATTTCACGGCCAAGCAGACGGACGATCCGTACGGATTTGCGTACAGCGGGTATCTGAACGTGCCGGAAGACGGCATCTACACGTTCTATGCGCCAAGGGAATGGCTGCGGCCGGACATCATGGCAGGCTATGACCTGGAGGTGTTCGTAGACGGAGAGATGTGGTACCCGGCAACGCGGCGGCAGGCATTCGGCACCTGGTCGATCTCGCTGGCAGAGGGCGCACATACGTTCGAAGTGCGGTATGTCGATTATCGCGGGGATTCGTACAGTGTGTACAATACAGGCGCGCAGCCGCGAATTTGGAACGGAACGACGCCGCAGCTCGAGATGTCCGGGCCTGGACTGACCCGGCAGCCGATTCCGGCAGGCATGTTGATCCGCGAGCCGTAGGCCATTCGTCAGGAACGATGGGCTCAACTGCCCGGCATATGCTCCGGCCCTCCGCTGTAAGGCAGCGAGGGCCGGAGCATGCCGGGGAGGCTGGCCCTGACACCGGGAAACGCAGCAGTCAGCCCTCAGGCATGCAGACAACTCGGCGTATCATACATGGGCATTTTTGATGTGAGGAACCCGCGCATATCGGATGCCCATTTTATATAGAGGTGTTGAAAACGCTTGCATTTTGTCGAAGAAAGGGGTTTACGAACGATGTGCAGCAAGGGCAGGAGGGAATTGACAAGACTCGTCTGTGTAGTCGTTGCGGTCTGTATGGTTTATTCCGCTTGCGCAGCCGCTTTTGCGGCGAACGCATCGGCAGCCGACGCGGATCGATCATGGGCCGCGCAGACCTTGAAGCAGTGGTTGGACAAAGGCTGGCTGCACGGTTATCCGGATGGCAGTGTGAGACCGGAACGCTTCGTAACCCGAGGCGAATTTGCAGCATTTGCGAACAAGGCGTTTGGCATCACGAAGGAATCGGGTGCGGAATTCGTCGATTTATCATCAAGCGATTGGACTTACAAGGAAATATCCAGGGCGGTCGGAGCGGGATACATTCACGGCTATGAGGATGGAACGGTGCGCGCAGGTAGGGCGGTCAGCCGTCAAGAAGCTGCCGTAATGTTGGCCAGCCTATTGAAGCTGGAAGGATCGAAGGGCGATATCGCAGGCTATACCGATACCAGTGCGATGGCCCCTTGGAGCTTGGAGGCGATTCAAGCCGTTTCCGGCTTGAAGGTGATGAGCGGCTATCCGGATGGCACTTTCCGGCCAGGCGCGTCGATGACCCGGGCGGAAGCGGTCGTTTCGATTGATCGTGCGCTGCAGGCCGCAGCCCAAATAACGGGCGAGGGCCAAACAGAGACCGACACTCGGGATGACGGTGCGGAGGGCTCCGCTTTCGAGAATAAGCCGGACCTTCCAGGCGGATCGCAGCCAGCCAATCCCGTCCCTCCAGTCGTTCCGTCAACGGGGATCTCGCTTGGCGAGGAAGCGCTGACCATGGGCGTTGGCGAATCCGTTAAGCTGGTGCCGACGATATTCCCGGAGCACGCAACCGACAAATCGGTCATCTGGCAATCCGATCGCAGTGACGTAGCCGCAGTAGATGCCAACGGCGTTGTGACGGCTGTAGCGACGGGAAGCGCAACCATCACCGCAACGACGATCGATTCCAGCCAAACGGCTGCGAAAGCCGTGCAGGTCTCAGGGACGAAGCTGCCCGACAAATTGACGGATACTTTAAAGGACTGGACGCACATTGCGGACAAATCGGACAATTGGAAGATTGTCACGGCTGCTCCGGAATTGTTTGGCGATGCGGACAGGGCGATTCGAAGCACTGTCGACGCAGAATCGCCGTATATCATTTACAATTACAACAATATTGCGGACTTCTCTGTCAGATTGTTTTTTGGTTCGATTATCGAGCAGGAAGCGGGAATCCATCCGCCGTTCATTAAAGTCTCCTACTGGAATGGAACAGAATATACGGCGCTCAAAACGTCTGCCACAGAGCCGAAAATCGCCTTCAATCAAACAAAGGTTTTCGTTGTCCGTCTCGATGATACGATTCCGGAAGGCACCCGTCTGTTAAAGCTTGAATTGGATCCTGTGAGTAAGGCGAACTCGCTGCAATTATCCGAGGTAACCCTTACGACCAAAGGGGATATCGAATCCAATACTTACTATTATTCATTGGATTTGGCCGACAAATTGAACCGCTCGATCGTGCTGTACGAAGGCGGGTATTTCGGTTACGTGAACAATTCAAGAACGGCCATCGACAAGGAACACCCGTTTTTGCGCCCTGTCTTGATCGATCACGTTGCCATGGCTCCGGCTTCTTTCCTGGCCGCAGGCATGGATACCGACATGGAATGGGACGCAAGCGCTCTGCAAGCCACGATAACGCGAGGCGGTATCACCGCTGCCATCGAAGCGGAACAGCCGTACATGACGGTGAACGGCACGCGGATCGACCTCGACCAGCCTGCAACGATGGGGGAAGGCGGGTTGTTGGTTCCGGCAGGCAATATCGCCACAGCGTTCGGCCTTCATCTGGAGCAGGATGACCTTCGGAAGGTGTGGGTGGTGAGCGAGCAGCCCTCCGTACTTGATCCTTCGACGGATGCTCTCTTGTTGGATGAATTAGCCGATGCTCGTTACGGGGTGCGCAAACCTGAGCTCTCGATCGCCCAGACGGCCCCGCCGCCGGAGCATGCGAAAGATCAGAAAGCTTCGTTTGCGGAACGCAACTCTCCGCAAGCCATAGAGGCCCTTGCCAAGCATCTGCAGGATGCCTTGAGGGATGATGCGCCGGGACTGGCCGAGTTTCGCACTTTGATGGCCAGCGAGCAATACCAGGATGCCTTGAAGGCGTTTCAAAGCTACTTTTTCGACAAGTTATTGGCCATGAAGGACTTTGACTGGGCATCGGCTGTGGCGCCCAAGGCATTGTCATCCACCCAGAATGTGGCGGAGGAATTGCTGTTTAACGTGATCAGGGATCCGGAGGGAGGCATAACGCGGATCGGCGAGCCGGGTGAAGTAAACTGGCATTATCGAGAGCCGACGGGCGGATACGACAGCGATACGACCAGCCTGAACACGTATATGTGGCATCCCGTCCAATTTGGCAGATTGATTAACGCGGCGGTCTCTTCGGGCAATCCGGCCTATTTGGAGAAGTGGGCCGAATATATTGACGACTGGGCGCTTCATTCCATCGGCTTCAAAGAAATTTTGCCGCAACATCTGAGCGATTCGGATTTCAATCCGGCGGGAGTCGTCAATTCGTTCGTGTCCGGCATAAGAAACATGGCCAACTCGCCGACGCGCGAAGTGTTGCCCGCTCAGACGCTGGTTCGATTTTTGCTCAGAGTCGTTGAAGAATATCCGCCGCTCAGCATCGAGTATATGAACAGCAATCCGCAGAATTGGTCTACGCAGGAGTTCCCGGCGCTGATCGTGAACGGCTTGCTGCTGGATGAATTCAAGGATGCTCGGCTCTACCTGCGCGAAGGGATTCGAAGAATGGAAGATATGGCCGTCACGCATATGATGCCGGACGGTACGGATTCGGAGCAGTCCATCTCCTATAATCGCGAATATTTGCGCTTTGGCGCCGGGCTGATCTATCCATTCTTGCAGAATCGCCCGGACTTGCTGCCGGCAGACGAAGCGGCGGAGCTGCTGGGCCATATGTGGGATCGCGCGAAGCTGATGGCGCATACGCTGCAGGCGAATGGACAGTACCCCGGCGGCTTCCGCATCGATACGCGCGACTGGGTCGCGACGGTTCGCGATCTGCTGAAAGGCGGGCTGCCCGAGGCGCTGGGAGATTCGAACATTGCGGCCATCCTGGCCATCGGGAGCAGCAAAAACGATCAGGCCGCGGAAGCATCCGCACCCTCCTTCCTATCGGAGCGGTTCCCTTATGGCGGCTACTCGTTCATCCGCGAAGGCTGGAGAAAACAGGATCAGGCAGCATTTCTGTTCAGTTCCGGCCACCCGGGCAATTATGATTACTATAGCCAGACAGGCAATAACATGTTCTGGCTCTCTGCATACGGTCAAGATATGCTCGTCCCCGGCGAAGTCGGGGCCTACCACAGCATCCCGACTCCGGTGCTGGTTGACGGTATGGAGCAGAACGGCAATTACGGCATTCCGCTATGGGGACACCGGCATGTGATGGCATCGGCCTGGGATGAGCCGGAGGAGCTGAGGTGGGGGGAATCCGACCACTTCAATCTGACGGAAGGATTGTATGACCGACACTATGGCGATTCTGCCGGAACCGACGATGTCGCGCACGGACGTGTGCTGCAGTTTCTGCGCGATGCCGGGCTGTGGGTCGTGACGGATCGGATGGCCGCAGCTTCGGAGTCCCATACCTACACGGTAAATTGGCGGTTGCCGTCGCTTGCGCTCGGCCCTCGCGGCACGGATGGATACAAGGCGTTTACGCCGACCAATATTACCGTGAACTCCCAAGGGAGAGAGGCGACGCTTCGCACGAACGATGACGGTATGGCGAACCTGTCGATCTATCAGTTCGGCACCGGCGAGCTGACATCGGATGGCGAAGTTTATTTTGATCCGGCGGCCGACAAGAGCTACAAAATATCCGATTTTTATAAATACAGCACCACGTTCGGCGGCGCTGGCGATCAGGCGCTGGTCAGTCTGATCGTGCCCCGGGCGTCCGTTTCGAATGATATTGCGTCGATCGAACCGCTTGGCGGTGCCGGCACGACGGGATTTAAAGCCGTGCTCACGGATGGCAGAACCGTACAATACCTGGCTACCGCCAATAAAAACGAGCAGTTGACGATCGATGGCGTGGCGGTTCAGGGAGAATCGCTCCTGCTCTCGACAGAGGCGAACGGGTTGATCCGGGGAGTCGCCCTGGGCGTGAACGGCTTCTCGATCGACAGTGTGCCGCAATCGCCCGGGCTCAGCGACTTCGAATTTACGATCGACAGCGGACGCAGCCTGCAAGTGACGTCTCCGATCTATAAGCCGATTGCGAATGTGCAGATCACGCCTGAGGCGAATGTGTTCACGAATCAGGTGCAAGTCGCCATGACGGATGCCACGGCAGGCGTGGAGATCCGCTACACGACAGACGGCAGCGAGCCGACGCTCGCATCCGCCTTGTACACGGGACCGTTCACGCTGACGGATACGACCGTCGTCAAGGCGCGGGCCTTCCGCAGCGGGCTTGCGGCGATACCGAACACGGCAACAGGGACGCTGGCCAGCTCCACGCGCCTGGCCGTCTTCACCAAGCAGTCTCGGCACCCGGCCGCCAGCGTTGCCGGCAGCGAAGCCGGCCTGCATTATCGCTACTACGAAGGCGATTGGAAAGACATGATCTACCG
>Ga0222419_100199_pt1 | contig 95843 bp, 88 predicted proteins | sample 1B20Ametagenome_FD_182474 | JGI IMG/M metagenome (GOLD analysis project Ga0222419, IMG submission 182474) | Enriched microbial communities from leaf-cutter ant dump, University of Wisconsin, Madison, United States - 1B20A (version 2) | ecosystem: Environmental > Terrestrial > Nest > Insects nest...
GGATCCGCTCGACTCGACCAGCCGCCAGCTCGATCCGAACGTGATCGGCCAGGAGCACTACGAAGTCGCGCGCAAGGTGCAGGGCACGCTGCAGCGCTACAAGGAGCTGAAGGACATCATCGCGATTCTCGGCATGGACGAGCTGTCCGAGGAAGACAAGCAGGCCGTGGCCCGTGCCCGCAAGTGCGAGCGCTTCTTCAGCCAGCCGTTCCACGTGGCCGAAGTGTTCACCGGCTCGCCGGGCAAGTACGTGTCGCTGAAGGAAACCATCCGCGGCTTCAAGATGATCGTGGACGGCGAAGTCGATCACCTGCCGGAGCAGGCGTTCTACATGGTCGGCGGCATCGACGAGGCGATCAAGAAGGCCGAGGAAATGAGCGCGAAGAAAGCGGCGTAAGTCGCTTTCTTCCGGGATTCGGGATGGGGGATTCGGGATTCGCAGAAGCCTGAGTCCCGTAGCTCTTCCGAATCCCGAATTTCGAATCCCGAATCCCTTCGAGCGCAGCGAGAAAAGCCATGACCCAAACCATCCGCGTCGACATCGTCAGTGCCGAAGCCGAGATCTTCTCCGGCGATGCCACGATGGTCGTTGCCACCGGCGAGCTCGGCGAACTGGGCATCACGCCGCGTCACGCGCCGCTGATCACCCGGCTCAAGCCCGGCCACGTCGACGTGCTGCTGGACGGTGGTGAGCGCCAGCAGTTCTGGGTGTCCGGCGGCATGCTGGAAGTGCAGCCGCAGGTGGTCACCGTGCTGGCCGATACCGCCGCCCGCGCCGCCGACCTCGACGAGGCTTCGGCGCAGCGTGCCAAGAAGGAAGCCGAGGACGCGCTGGCCAACCGTACCGACGCGGTGGAGATCGCCGAGGCCCAGGCCAAGCTGGTCGAGGCGATGACCCAGCTGCAGGCGCTGGAGCGGTTGCGCAAGACCCTCAAGCACTGATCCTGCGGATTTCCGCCAGATCCGGAGCCCGTCGATCCCGTGGATCGGCGGGCTTTTTCTTTGTTGCGCGATGCCCGTGCTGCCTTGTAGCGACCTGCCTGCATCGGCAACATCGACGTTTCGCATGATGTCGGAGATCTCGATGATCAAGTTGCCGCACCTGTCACGCCTGGCTGGCGTGGGTCTGCTGGCCTTGCTCGCTGGCTGTGCCAGTACGCCTGCCACGATCCCGCCGCCGCCAGCGACCGGTGATGCCAGCTGGCGCGCGGTGGAAGCGGCGGATACGGTCCACTACGAGCTGGCCATGGGCGAGGTATCCAGTGGCGCCACTCCGGCCACGCGGGTGGCGCCGGTGTATCCCGCCAGCCTGCTGGGCGCCTGTCCGCCGCCGCAGGAAGTGACTGCCCGCCTGATCGTCGACGGCGAAGGCAAGGTCGATGAGGTGCGGGTGGCGGACGAGTTCCGGGCGAATGCGGATCGGCGGTTGTTCATCGAGGCCGTGCGCACGGCAGCCCTGCAATGGGACTTTCTGCCATTGACGATTTCCCGCTGGGCAGCGGATGCCGATGGCGAAAGCCATGTCGTGGATCAGGCGGTGAAGCCGTTCAGCCTCGACTACGTCTTCCGCTTCGAGTGCCATGCCGGCGAGGCCGCGGTCTCGACCACGGCGGCTGATTCCTGAGCCATCGCTGTCCTTTTCCCGTCGCTGTCCGCTGCTATGCTTTTTGATCGCAACAATTCCAGGTTGGCCTGAATGAACCCAGCACCGCTCCATGTCGTGATCCTCGCCGCCGGCGCCGGCACACGGATGAAATCCCGTCGCGCCAAGGTGTTGATGCCGCTGGCCGGCCGGCCGTTGCTGGCGCACGTGATCGAGGCGGCGCGCAGCCTGCAGCCGGCGGCCCTGCATGTGGTCCATGGCCATGGCGGTGAGCAGGTGCAGGCGGCCTTTGCCGCGCAGTCCGACCTGAACTGGGTGCTGCAGGCGGAGCGGCTGGGTACCGGCCATGCAGTGGGGCGGGCGTTGGCCGGTGTGCCTGACGGCGTGCGTGTGCTGGTGCTGTATGGCGACGTGCCGCTGACCCGGCCGGCGACCCTGGAGCGGCTGGTGGCTGCAGAAGGGGATTTCAGCCTGCTGACCACCCGGCTGGCCGATCCGCGCGGCTATGGCCGGGTGCTGTGCGATGGCAACGGCCGTGTGCGTGCAGTGGTCGAGGAGAAGGATGCGGATGACGATCAGCGTGCGGTGAACCTGGTCAATACCGGCATCCTGATTGCCGATGCGCAGGCCTTGCGTGGCTGGATCGGCCGGCTCGATCGCAACAATGCACAGGGCGAGTATTACCTCACCGATGTTTTCGGCATGGCCGCGGAGGAAAACCGGGCCGCGCTCAGCGTCGAGTGTGACGACCCGGTCGAAGTGGCCGGCGCCAACGACGCGCTGCAGCTGGCCGGGCTGGAGGCGGCCTGCCGCCAGCGTGCGGCCCATGCGCTGATGGCCGATGGCGTGCGCCTGGCCGATCCGCTGCGCATCGACGTGCGTGGCAAGGTCACTGCCGGGCGCGACGTCGAGCTGGACGTCGACGTGATCCTGGAAGGGCAGGTGGTTCTCGGCGACGACGTGCGCATCGGCGCCTTCACGCGCCTGAAGGACGTGCAACTGGCCGCCGGCACCGTGGTGCAGCCGCATTGCGATCTGGACGGCGTGGTTACCCACGGCCCCTGCACGATCGGCCCGTTCGCCCGCCTGCGCCCCGGCACCGAGCTGGATGCCGGCGTGCATGTCGGCAACTTCGTCGAGACCAAGAAGACCCGGTTGGGTGAGGGCAGCAAAGCCAACCATCTCACCTACCTGGGCGATGCCGTGGTGGGCAGCGGCGTCAATATCGGCGCCGGCACCATCACCTGCAACTACGACGGCGTGAACAAATTCGTCACCCGCATCGGGGATGGGGCCTTCGTCGGCTCCAACAGCGCTCTGGTCGCGCCGGTCACGATTGGGACCATGGCCACCATCGGCGCCGGCTCGGTGATTACCCGCGACGCTCCGGACGGCGAGCTCACCGTGGCCCGCGGCAAGCAGCAGACCTACGAGGGCTGGAAACGCCCGGTGAAGCAGAAGTAGCGGCTTTTCCCCTCATGGGCCGCCGCTCGCCTCTGCCTCAGGCGTAGCGCCAGCCGTCGATTTCCACCAGCAGCTCGCGGCGGCAGATGTCGCCGTGCAACAGCAGCATCGGTATGCCGGGCAGGCGTTGCTGGAGGTAATGGCGGACGCGCGGGACGTCGGCGGCGTGGCGGACGTAGGTTTTCAGCGGCGAATGGGTATCGAAGCCGGCGGCCATGCCGGCGCTGGCCAGCAGTGACTCCAGGTTGGTCAGGGTCTCGTCGAGCTGGGCCTCGAGGTCGTCGTGGTGTGCCGAGGCATGGCCGACCACGGCGGCGGTGCCGGAGATCGCCAGTGCATCGCGCGCGGGCAGGTTCATGGCGCGGGCGAAACTGGGTGGGGTGCGGCCGTACTGGCGAGGGTAGCGCCAGGCGCTGACCTGACGCGGGTTCTCCACGCGCTGGCCGGGCTGGTCGCAGGCCAGCAGGTAGATCTGCAGATGATGTTCCGGGCCCCGGTGGCCGATCGCGGTGGCGGCGGGAAAACCGCCGGCGAAAAATTCGCCCATGCCCCGCGCGCGGCCATCGCAGAAATGCTTGTAGCGCTCGGCGTCACCCTCGCCCTGATTGATCGCGCCGAGGTAATTCCAGATGCGCACCACGTGGCATTCGGCGCGGGTGGCGACGAAATCGCGCAGGGCCGCATAGGCCGTGGCGGAGCATGCCTCGGTGCCACCGTGTTCGCGCTCGTCCAGTTCGATGGCGGCGAACAGCCAGCCGTCGCCGGCCGACCAGCGCAGCGCACCTTCGCGGCCATGATCGACCGGCCCGTCGACCTGCCACAGCTCCAGCGGGGCGGAGGCATCGAAGGCCTCGAGCGCTACCTGCAGGTAGCGTGGATCGTCACAGGCCGGGGTGCCGGCGGTGAAGCCGAACAGGGCCAGCGCGCCTGGTTCGGCCAGGGTGGCGGTGATGTCGGCAGTGCGGTAGGAGACACGTGGCGCGCAGCGTGGCAGCGCAGCAAGCTGTGGGTTTTCACATCCTTGAATCATTGTGTGCAACCGGGAACGACAGGGGCGCTATGTTACACTCCGCGCCCACTGCCGCCGGGGGGAGGCAATGACATCTGGGTATGGATACGAGCATGGCGGAACAGACAGCGGCGCAGCACGAATTGGCCATCCTGGTCGCGGAATGCCTGAATCTCGAGCCGGACACCGTCGGGACCATCGATCCGGATGCACCGCTGTTCGGTGGCGAGCTGGGCCTGGATTCCATCGATGCGCTGGAAATCGCGCTGGCCGTGTCCAGGCGCTACGGTTTCCAGCTGCGTTCGGACAACCCGGACAACCGGCAGATCTTCACCAGCCTGCGCACCCTGTCGGCGCATGTCGAGCAGCACCGCGCCAGCTGAGGCCGATGCTCCGGTGGCGCCTGCTACCATGCCCGGTCGACAAGGTGGGCGGAGCGATGCCTCGCCTGCCGCCCCTCCCGACGCAATGACGAACCTGATCGAGACACCCGGCCAGCCGGCGGGCGGGGGCTTCCGGCTGCATGGCTGGATGCTGCTGCCGGCCTACCCGGTGCTGGCGATCGCCGGGGCGCTGAGCGGGCGGCAGGTGTTTTCGCTGCTGGGCCTGGGCGTGTTGCTGACCGTGGTGATGCTGCCGCAACTGGCGCAGCGCCGTGCGCTGCCGTGGCTGGTCTGGGGCGGTTTGCTGGCCTTGCTGCTGCTGGCGTCGAGCCACGGTTTCGCCGGGATGCTGCTGGAGGCGGTGCCGGTGCTGGTCAACGCGGCGCTGGCCTGCTGGTTCGGACTGAGCCTGCGTTCGGCCGAGCCGCTGGTGGCGCGGTTCGTGGCGGTGCTTGAAGGGCCTGATCGCCTGCGCCAGCCGGGTGTGGCCAGCTACGTGCGCCAGATCACCTGGTTCTGGACCCTGCTGCTGGCGACGCAGGCGCTGCTGCTGGCGGTGATGTTGTTGTGCGCCGAACGCAGCGGCCTGCTGGTGCAGCTGGGTCGGGTTCCGCCGCTGCAGGTGCCGGAGCGGCTGGCCGCAACCTGGCTGCATCTGGGCAGCTACCTGGTGCTCGGTGTGGCCTTCCTGCTGGAGTACGCGTGGCGACGCATCCGGCTGAGCCATCTGGATCACCCCGGGCTGCACCGGATGCTGCTGCAACTGGCCCGTCACTGGCCACAGCTAGTGCGCGGGCAGGGGGCGGGCCGATGAGCGGGGCGTCCTTCGAGCGGTCGTGGCGGGTCGATCCGGCCCATCCCGCGCTGGTCGGTCACTTCCCGGGCCATCCGCTGGTTCCGGGGGTGATGTTGCTGGAGCAGGTGGCCATCGCGCTGCGTGACTGGCGCCAGCAGCGGCTGACGCGGGTGCTTGAAACAAAATTCGTGGCACCATTGCTGCCGGGGGAAACGGCACGCCTGAGCCTGGTCGCGGTGGCGGACCACGCCACGCGTGTCCGTTTCGAGATCCGCCGCGATGGCGTATTGCTGGCAAGGGGCCTGGTCGAGGGAACGGCATGAGTAACGACGAACACTGGCTGAGCCGTCCCGAGGGCGGCGGGCGTTTCGCATTGTGGCTGATCCGCACCATTGCGCTGCGTGGCGGGCGGCGGCTGGGGCGTGCGTGCCTGTACCCGATCACGCTGTATTTCTACCTGCGCCGCGGCCCGGAGCGTCGCGCATCGCGGCAGTACCTGGAGCGCGTGTTCCAGCGTCGGGCTTCGCCCTGGCAGGTGATGAAACACCTCCACTGCTTCGCCGCCACCACGCTGGACCGGATCTTCCTGCTGGCGCATGGCGAGCAGCCGTTCCAGATCGAGACCGAAGGTCTGGAACTGCTGGAGCGTCGTCTGGGGCAGGGTCAGGGCGTGCTGCTGTTCGGTTCGCACCAGGGCAGCTTCGAGGCTTTGCGGGCGCTCGGTGCCCGCCGTCCGGACATATCGCTGCGGGTGGTGCTGGACAAGCAGAAGACGCCGGCGATGACCGAATTGCTGGAAGCGCTGGCACCGGAGGTCGGTGCCTGCGTGATCGACGCGGCGCAGGACGGCACCATCGTCGCGCTGGCGATGGCCGAGGCCTGCCACGAGGGTTCGCTGGTGGCGATGCTGGCCGACCGCGGGCGTTGCCACGAAGTGTTGCGTCGGACACCGTTCCTCGGCTCCGCCGCGCCGTTTCCGGTCAGCCCGTGGCTGCTGGCGCATACGTTGCAGGTGCCGGTGGTACTGTGCTTTGGCCTCTATCTGGGAGGCAACCGCTACCGGCTGGTGTTCGAGCCGTTCAGCGAGCGGGTGGAGATTCCCCGGCACGATCGCGGTCCCGCGCTGGATGCGGTGATCGGCCGCTATGCGCAACGGGTGGAGCATTACATCCATGTCGCCCCATACAACTGGTTCAATTTCTATGATTTCTGGCAAGACGCGCCTGTGGCTGGCGAGCCTGTTGCTGCTGACGTGGGTGAGCGCGTCAGCGTCTGAGCCGTCGCCGGCGGCCGTTGCGATGATCACCAGCATGGGCCAGCCCGCGCCGGCGCATACCGCCTTTGCCGAGGCGCGCTTCATGCAGATGCTGGAAACACCGCTGGTCACTTCCGGCGAGCTGGCCTGGCTGGGTGGTGACCGGCTGCAGCGGCGGGTCGAGCAGCCGCTGCGCGAGATCGCCACGATTGCCGACGGCGAGGTCACCCAGCAGCGCGAGGGCAAGCGCGAGCGGCATTTCTCGCTGAAGCGCGCGCCGCAGTTGCAGGTGTTGCTGGACAGTTTCGTGGCTCTGCTCGGCGGCGATGCGTCGCGCCTGCAGCAGGCTTTCGAGATCACCGATGAAGGCGAGGCGACCGGCGACTGGGCACTGACCCTGGTGCCGCGTGATCCGCGCGTGGCCAGGACCGTGGCCAGCATCCGCATCGACGGCGCCGGCAGCCAGCCGCGCTGCATGCGCATGCAGGAGGCCGACGGCGACCTGGCGGTGGATCTGCTTGGCACGCTGGCCGCGAAGATGCCGGACCAGCCCACCCGCGAGGCGCTCGACGCGCTGTGTCGGGGCCAATCCTGAGATGCGTCAGGGCGCGCGCGTCACCCTGTTGCTGGTGTGGTTGTTGTTGCTGGCCGCGCTCGGCGGCTTGGTGGCGCAGCGACTGAAGGTCAGCACCGATCTGCGCAGCTTCATGCCGGCGCCGACCACGCCGGACCAGCGCCTGCTGATGGAGCAGGTCGGCGAGGGCCCGGGGTCGCGGCTGTTGTTGCTGTCGATCAGCGGCCAGCCGGATGAGGCGCTGGCGGCGCTGAGCCAGGGCCTGGTCGCCGCGTTGAAGGACGATCCGCGCTACAGCCAGGTGATCAACGGCAGCTTCGATCTCGGCGCGCTGGATGCCAGCCTGTTGCCGTACCGCTACCTGCTGTCGGACACGCTGGATACCCAGCCGATGGACGAGGCGTGGCTGACCGACCAGTTGCAGCAGCGGTTGGATGACCTGTCCTCGCCCGCCGCCAGCCTGCTGAAAGGCCTGCTGCCGCGTGATCCCACGCTGGAGGTGCTGAAGTTGGCCGAGGCGTGGTCGCCACCGACCGCGCCGGAAGTGCGCGAGGGTGTGTGGTTCTCGCCGCAGGACGAAGCCTTGCTGCTGGTGCAGACCCGTGCCGCCGGCTTCGATCCGGATGCGCAGCAAGAGGCGATCGACGGTATCGAGCAGGCGTTCCATGCCCTGCCGGACAGCGCCGGCGCGCGACTGCAGTTGAGCGGGCCTGGCTATTTCAGCGTGGTGGTCGGCGCGCAGACCCGCCAGCAGGCCGACTGGATCGGGCGCATCTCCACCGTCGGCTTCATCGTGCTGCTGTTGCTGGCCTATCGCAGCATCGGTTCGTTGCTGCTGTCGGCGTTGCCGATCGCCAGCGCGGCACTGGCCGGCATTGCCGCGCTGACGCTGCTGTTCGCCGAGGTGCACGGCATCACCCTGGCGTTCGGCTTCACCCTGCTCGGGGTGGCGCAGGAATACCCGATCCGCGTGCTCAGCCATCGCCGCGCCGGCGAGGACGCGGTGGCCAGCGTGCGCGCGCTGTGGCCGTTGCTGCTGACCGCGATCGCCTCGGCCTGCATCGCCTATCTGGCCTTCTATGCGTCCGGCGTGAACGGGCTGAAGCAGCTGGCGGTATTCACCATCGTCGGTCTGCTGGTGGCCGGTTTCAGCACGCGCTACCTGCTGCCGCACCTGCTGCCGCAACGGGTGCGCGACGTGGCCGCGATGCCGTGGCTGGCGCGGGCACGCGAACGGGTCGACCAGCTGCCACGACCGCGCTGGATTCCGTTGCTGGTGGTGGTGGCGATCGTGGCGATGCTGGGCCTGGCCCGCGGCCCGTTCTGGCAGGACAACCTGGCCGCGCTGACTCCGTTGCCGCAGGATCTGTTGCAGCACGACGCACGCCTGCGTCAGGCACTGGGCGCGCCCGACGTGCGCTACCTGCTGGTGCTGCAGGCGGACAGCGCCGAGGACGTGCTGGCGCTGTCCAGCCGCCTGCAGCCGCAAGTCGATGCGCTGCTGGCCGATCACGCGGTGGATGCGCTGGAGCTGCCCTCGCGCTACCTGCCCACCGTGGCCGCGCAGCGCGCGCGCCAGCACAAGCTGCCGGATGCGGCGACCCTGCGCCGTAATCTGGACACCGCCCTGCAGGGCCTGCCGTTCCGCGCGGACCTGTTCCAGCCCTTCCTCGACGACGTGGAAGCCGCCCGCCAGTTGCCGCCATTGACGCCTGAACGCTACGCGCAGACACCGCTCGGCCAGCGCCTGGCGGCGATGCTGGTCGAGCGCGACGGCCACTGGCTGGGGCTGGGCACGGTCAGCGGCGTGCACGACGTCGCCGCCTTGCAGGCACTGGGAGAAGGCGGCCACGGTGCGGTACGGCTGCTCGATCTGAAGGCGGCTTCCGAATCACTGGTGGTCGACTACCGCACGCGCATCCTGCACGCCCTGCTGGCTGCCACCGTGCTGCTGGTGCTGACCATCACGCTGGCGCTGCGCAGCCTGCGCCGGGCCTGGCACGTGCTGGCGCCGATGACCCTGGCCACCTTCCTGGTGCTGGCGGTGGAGCGCGTGGCCGGCATCGAGATCTCGTTGTTCCATCTGGTCGCGCTGATCCTCGCCGGCGGACTGGGCCTGCACTACGCGCTGTTCTTCGAGCGCGACACCGGCGACCCGGCCGAGCAGCGTCGTACCTTGCATGCCACCCTGGTCTGCGTGCTGTCCGCACTGCTGGTGTTCGGCATGCTGGCCTGGGCCACGATCCCGGTGTTGCGCGCGATCGGCCTGACCGTGAGCCTGGGCGTGGCCTTCCATTTCTGTCTTTCGATCCTGATGGCACCCCATGCTGGACAAGAGTGACTGGGCCCACCTGATTCCGCACGCCGGCAGCATGTGCCTGCTCGACGCGGTGCAGGCCTGGGACGAACGCACGATCCACGCGACCAGTGAAAGCCACTGTCGCGCCGACAACCCGCTGCGCGGCGAACACGGCCTGCACGTCATCCATCTGGCCGAATACGGTGCGCAGGCGACCGCAGTGCACGGCGCGCTGCGCGCTCGCGCCAGCGGCGACGAAACCGTGCGTCCGGGCATGCTGGTGAGTCTGCGCGACGTGCAGCTTGCCGGGGAATGCGTCGATCAGCTGGATGGTCATCTGGACGTCCATGCCACCTGCCTGCATGCCGATCAGGGTGGCGCCCAGTACCTTTTTCGCGTCGAGCATCGCGGCCGGGTGCTGGCCAGCGGACGGGCGACCGTCCTGCATCCGTCGGCCTCGCATTGACGCCCGACACGTGGCGGTGTGATGCTTTCAGGCTCACTGCCAGCCGCGCTGGATGCTCGCCTGGCAGATGATGTCGCCGATGCCGCCATGGCATCCGGCAGGGGTCCGGGCCTTCGCGCCCGATGACATGGCACCCGGGCAGCACCGGCGGCCACTACCTTGAATTCACCAAGGGGGAATGAGATGCGCAGCTCGCAGCAGGGTCACGTCGATACCGTGACCACCCACCGCCGCATGCGGCATCGGCCGCTGGCCCTTGCCTGCGCTGCAGCGCTGGGCATGATGGCCGGAATGCTTCTGTCGCCGCCTGTCGTGGCGGCCGTCACCACCAGTCAGGGCGGCACCGGCGGTGTCGGTGGCGATAGCTATGGCGGCAGTGGCGGTGCCGGCAACGGCAGCGGTGGCCAGGGCGGTGCCGGCCTCGTCGGCTTGCCCGCCGATGGCGGCAATGGTGGCGCCGGCGGTCATGGTGGCTCGGCCATCAGTGCCGGCGGCGCCGGCGGCAGCGTCGGCGCGACCACCGTCGGCGGTGTCTCGGTCGCTGGCGGCGACGGGGGGGAAGGCCAGCACGATCCGGGTACGGCCTTCATGAGCGGTGGTGGTGGTGGCGGTGGCGCGGGCGTCTACACGCTGGACGCCAGCATCAACCTCGCCACCGGACTGACCCTCAGTGGTGGCCACGGTGGCGCTGGCGGCGAGGGCGATCGCATTGCCGGTGGCGGCGGCGGCGGTGGCGCCGGCCTGGTCGTGTTGTCGAGTACTGCCTCCATCAACAACGCCGGCAACATCATCGGTGGCGCTGGTGGCAATGGCGCGAGCGGGCAATGGAGTGGCGGCGGCGGTGGCGGTGGCGACGGCATCCTGCTGCTCGGCGGGGCGGGCGTGCTCACCAACACCGGCAGCATCGTCGGCGGTGCCGGCGGCGTCGGCGGCCAAGGTGGTTCCACCGGCTACGCCGGCGGCCATGGCGGTGGTGGTGCCGGCGTCAATCTCGGCAGCGACGGCAACACGATCATCAACAGCGGCACGATCGTCGGCGGTTCCGCCATCGGCGTGGCGTCCATCGGCGGTGCCAGCGGCGCGGGCATGATCGCCGGCAACGGCTCGCAGGTGACCAACCAGGTCGGCGGCAGCATCATCGGTGGCGAGGCCATTGGTGTCGGCAGCGTCGGCGGCCATGGCATCGTCGCCACCACCAGTGGCGAGCAGACCATGGCCATCGACAACCACGGCAGCATCGTCGGCGGCACGGGCGGCCTTTCCATCGGGGGAAGCGCGCCAAACGGCACCGGCGGGCAGGCGATCGTCGCCAGTGGCAATGTCTCGATCAGCAACGACGGCGCGATCGCTGGCGGCCAGGGCGGCGGCGTCGGTGGTGGCCGTGGTGGCATCGGCATCGACATCGTTGTCGTCGACGGCGAGCAGGCCACTATCACCAACCTCGACGGCGGCGTGATTCAGGGCGGCTACGGGGGCGCTCCGGGTGCCGGGAATTTCGGCGGCGCCGGCATCCGTGCCGACGGCAACGTCACCATCGTCAACCAGGCAGGTGCCTCGATCCTCGGTGATGAGGGTGGCCTGAGCGACATCAGCACGGCTGGCGGCACTGCGATCGGCGCCGACAACGGAGTCAGCATCGACAACAGCGGCCTGATCGCCGGTACGGGTGGCCTCGGCGCCCGCTCCGCCATCAACGCGCACGAGGCGTCCATCGTCAATCGTGCCGGCGGCTCGATCATCGGCGGCAACGGTCAGGGCGATAGCGCCGGCGCTGTCGCGATCTCCTCCAGCGGCGACACCCGCATCGACAACGCCGGCAGCATTGTCGGCGGCCATGTCGACAACAGTGGCGCACAGGCCAACGCCGTGCTGCTTGCCGGTGGCGGCAACACGCTGCAGCTGCTGGCCGGTTCCAGCATCACCGGCAATGTCGTCAGCATCAGCGGCTCCGGTGCGGACGGCGACAGCTTCATCCTCGGCGGCGATGTCGACGCGCCCGGCGGCAATGCGTTCGACGTGGGCACGGCTATCGGATTCGCCGACTACCGCAAGTCCGGCGCCAGCCGCTGGACCCTGACCGGCACCGGCTCGGCCGGCCAGCTCTGGACCATCGAGGACGGCAGCCTGGTGGCCGACACCGACAGCCTGGTCACCGACGTGACCGACAACGCCACGCTGGTGTTCGATCAGGCGGTCGATGACATCTATGCCGGCATCGTTTCGGGCAGTGGCAATCTGGTCAAGCAGGGCATGGGCGCGCTCACCCTGATCGGTACCAGCCGTTACACCGGCGGCACCACGATCACGGCCGGCACGCTGCAGATCGGCAACGGCAGCACGGACGGCGCGATCATCGGCGACGTTGCCAACGCGGGCACCTTGGTGTTCGATCGCAGCGACGATGTCGCCTTCGACGGCGTGGTGTCCGGCATTGGCTCGCTGGTGCAGCAGGGCGAAGGCAGCCTGGCGCTGACCGGCGACAGCAGCTACAGCGGCGGCACCACGATCACGGACGGCACGTTGCAGATCGGCAACGGCGGCACGACCGGTTCGATCGTCGGTGACGTGGCCAATGCGGGCACGCTGGCCTTTGACCGCAGCGATGCCATGACCTTTGCCGGCGTCGTGTCCGGCGGCGGTTCGCTGGTGCAGCAGGGCAGTGGCGCGCTGACCCTGGATGGTGACAGCGGCGCGTTCACCGGCGACACCGAGGTGCGCAGCGGCAGCCTGGTCGTCGGCGGCACGGCGGACAATGGCGCGGCGTTGGGTGGTGATGTGCAGGTGGATGAGGCGGCCACGCTGGCCGGCCATGGCCACATCGGCGGTGACGTGGAAGTGCGCTCGGGCGCACACCTGTCCGCCGGCAGTGCCACGGCAGCCATCGGCGATCTGAATATCGGCGGCAACCTGGCGCTGTCCGCTGGCAGCCACGTCGATGTCGATCTCGGCATGCCGCTGGCCGACTTCCAGCCCTTCGGCGCCAGCGACCATGTCACGGTGGCCGGCGACCTGACGCTGGCCGGCGTCACGGTCGACGTCGCCGATGCCGGTGGCCTGGGTGCGGGCCTGTACAACGTGATCCGCTGGGACGGCAGCCTGAGCGGTGGCGAGAGCGACATCGTCCTCGGCAACGTGCCGGCCGGTTCGAGGCTGTCGCTGCAGCTGTTATCCGCGCAGCGCCAGATCAACCTGATCGACGCGCAGGGGCTCACCCTGAATGTCTGGAATGCCAATGGCAAGGCCGACGCCACGCGCATGGGCGGTGGCGACGGCACCTGGTCGACCACCTCGCCGGTGTGGACCGACGCCAAGGGCACGACACCGAACTCGGCGATGGTGCCACAGCCCGGTTTCGCCGTGTTCGGAGGCGATGCCGGCACGGTGACGATCGACGGCGGCGATGGTGATGTCAGCGCCATCGGCATGCAGTTCGCCGTCGACGGCTACCGGCTCACCGGCGATGCGCTGACTCTGGTGAAGAACGCCGATGGCGAGACACCGATCATCCGCGTCGGCGACGGCAGCGCCGCCGGTGCATCGACGCGCGTGGGCATCGATGCCGTGCTGGCCGGCAGCGACGGCCTGGTCAAGACCGATCTGGGCACCTTGGTACTGGGTGCGTCCAACACCTTCAGCGGTGGCGTGACCGTCAACGGCGGCACGCTGTCAGTCGCCGATGACGGCAACCTGGGCGATGCCTCCAATGGACTGACGCTGGACGGTGGCGTGCTGGAAGTGACCGGCACCGACTTCAGTTCGACGGCCCGCGACATCGTGCTGGGCGACCACGGCGGCGGCTTCGCCATTGATGCGGCGGATGCCACTTTCACCGTGGCCTCTTCGCTGGATGGCAAGGGCGCACTGGCCAAGCGCGGTGCCGGCACGCTCCGGCTGACCGGCGCCAACAGCTACACCGGCGGCACCACAATCGCGGACGGCACGTTGCAGATCGGCAGCGGCGGCACGAGGGGGGCGATCGTCGGTGACATCGCCAACGCTGGCACGCTGGTATTTGATCGCAGCGACGAGGTGGTCTTCGCCGGCAAGGTGTCTGGCAGCGGCTCGCTGGTGCAGCAGGGCGAAGGCACCCTGGTGCTGACCGGCGACAGCAACTACATCGGCGGCACCACGATCACGGACGGCACGTTGCAGATCAGCAGCGGCGGCGCAACGGGCTCGATCATCGGCGATGTCGCCAACGCGGGCACATTGGTGTTCGACCGCAGCGATGATGTCGCCTTCGCCGGCGTGGTGTCCGGCACTGGCTCGCTGGTGCAGCAGGGCGAAGGCACCTTGGCGCTGACCGGCGACAGCAACTACACCGGCGGCACTGCGATCACCGCCGGCACGTTGCAGATCGGCAACGGCGGCACGACCGGTTCAATCATCGGCGATGTGGCCAACGCGGGCACATTGGTGTTCGACCGCAGCGATGATGTCGCCTTCGCCGGCAAGGTGTCCGGCACTGGCTCGCTGGTGCAACAGGGTGAAGGCTCCCTGACGCTGACCGACGCCAACAGTTACGCCGGCGGCACCACGATCACCGCCGGCACGTTGCAGATCGGCAACGGTGGCGCAACGGGCTCGATCATCGGCGATGTCGCCAACACCGGCACGCTGGTATTTGATCGCAGCGACGATGTTGCATTCGCCGGCAAGGTTTCCGGCAGCGGCGCGCTGGTACAGCAGGGCGAGGGCACCCTGACGCTGACCGGCGCCAACAGCTACACCGGCGGCACCACGATCGGGGGTGGCACGCTGATCGGCGACACCGCCAGCCTGCAGGGCGACATCGCCAACGACGCGGTATTGCGCTTCGACCAGCAGGCCGATGGTCGCTATGCCGGTGTGCTGTCGGGTGTCGGCGTGCTGGACAAGCGCGGTGTGGGCACGCTGACGCTTGACGGTGACAGCCACGCCTATGCCGGCAGCACCCGGGCGCGCGCTGGCGGACTGGCCGTGGACGGTAGGCTGGGTGGCGACCTGGTGATGGATGCCGGCACACGGCTGTCCGGTATCGGCACGCTGGAGAATCTCGACCTTGCCGGCACCCTGGCGCCGGGCCATTCGATCGGCACGCTGACGGTCACCGGCGACGTGGTGATCCGCGATGACGCCAGCTACGAAGTGGAAACCGATGCGTCCGGCCACAGCGACCGGTTGGCCGTCGCCGGGCACGCCACGTTGCAGGGCGGCTCGGTGCTGAACCTCGCCCGCGACGGCGCGTATGCGACGAAGACCACCTACACCATCCTCACCGCCGACGGCGGCGTGAGCGGCACGTTCGGCGGGGTCACCAGTTCGCTGGCCTTCCTCGACCCGACGCTGGCCTACGATGCCCATGCCGTGCAGCTGACCTTGGTGCGCAATCAGGTGGATTTCTGTGCGGTGGCGACCACCGCCAACCAGTGCGCCACCGGTCAGGCGATCCAGGACCAGGGCGACGGCCCGCTCCACGAAGCGTTGGTCACGCAGGATGCGGAACATGCGCGCGAGGCGATGGCGCAGTGGTCGGGCGAATCGCTGGCCTCGATTCGCACGGCATTGCTGCGCGACAGCCGCTTCGTGCGTGAAGCGATGAGCGAGCGCCTGCAGCGCGCGGACTCGGCACGCGACGACGCCCGCGCCCTTGGCAGCAGCGCCGGTGCGATCTGGGTGCACGGCTGGGAGCACACTGGCCGGGCCGATGGTGACGGCAATACCTCGCAGGCGAGGTCGAATGGTCATGGCCTGTTGCTTGGCGTGGACGCACCGCTCGGCGACCACCTGCGTGCCGGCATCACCGCTGGCCAGGGCCAGGACGATCTGCGGGTCGATGCGCTGCACGACAGGGCCAGCGTGAAGAGCCGTCACTTGGGCCTGTATGCCGGTGCCCGCTGGGGCGGGTGGCAGCTGGATGCCGGTGTGGCGCAAAGCCGGCACCGCATCCGCAGCACGCGTCACATTGATGCCGTTTTGCCGGCCACGCTGCGCGCGGACTACCACGGTCGCAGCCGCCAGGCCCAGCTCGAGGGCAGCTACCGCTTCGCGCTGCCCCGGGGCAGTGTGCAGCCGTTCGTGAACTTCGCCTACGTCGCCGCGCATACCGACGCGCTGGACGAGCATGGTGGCGTCACGGCCCTGCACAGCGCCGGTGAAACCACCGAGGCCGGTTTCGGCACGCTGGGTGTGCGCGGCCTGTGGAGCCTGGCCGGTACCGGCGCGGAAGCCAGCGCGATCTACGGCACGCTGGGCTGGCGGCACACCTTCGGCGATCGGGTGCCGCTGGCACAGCAGCACTTTGCCGACGGTGCGCGCTTCACGATCCGCGGCGTGCCGTTGATGGCCAACGCGGCGGTGCTGCAACTGGGTGTCGACGCGGCGCTGTCCGCGCGTACCCGGCTGCGCGCTGGCTACGACGGCGTGCTGGCCGGCGACGGCAAGGACCACGCGGTCAAGCTGACGCTGGAGGTGGCGCTGTGAGTCTGCGCTAGACTCGCGGCCCCTCCATCAAGGTGATGACGGCCATGATCGAACCGTTACATCCACGCCGTGCTCTGGTCACCGGCGGCAGCGGCGATCTGGGCACGGCGATCTGCCACGCGCTGGCTGCCGCCGGCTACCGCGTGGTGGTGCACGCCAACCGCCATCGCGCGCAGGCCGAGGCAGTGGTGTCGGCGATCGAGGCCGGCGGCGGCGCCGCGCAGGCGGTCGCCTTCGACGTCACCGACGCAGCAGCCACCACGGCGGCGCTGGAGGCCTTGCTCGTCGAAGGACCCATCCACGCGGTGATCAACAACGCCGGCATCCACGACGACGCACCGATGGCCGGCATGAGCGATGCGCAATGGCATCGGGTGATCGATGTGTCGCTGCACGGCTTCTTCAACGTCACCCGGCCACTGCTGCTGCCGATGGCGCGCCTGCGCTTCGGTCGCATCGTCTCGGTGAGTTCGGTGGCGGCGCAGTTCGGCAACCGCGGCCAGGCCAACTACGCCGCGGCCAAGGCTGGCCTGCACGGCGCCACCCGCTCACTGGCCCGCGAAATGGCCTCGCGCGGCATCACCGCCAACGTGGTTGCCCCCGGCGTGATTGCCGGCCGCATGGCCGAGGCCGCCTTCCCGCCCGAACGCATCCGCGCCGAAATACCCGCCCAGCGCGCCGGCAAGCCGGAAGAAGTCGCCGCCCTGGTCGCCTTCCTGTGCTCCGACGCCGCCGCCTACATCAACGGCCAGGTGATCGGCGTCAACGGCGGCATGGGCTGACGAAGCGAGAAGTGAGCGGAGAAGCGAGGAGTGAGTGGAGAGGAGTGAGTGGAGAGAGAAGAGCAAGAACTCGCAGCCGGGAGCCGCATGAAGGCGGGTGCTTTCTCTCTCCACTCACTCCTCGATCCGGGGTTTGCCTCGCGAGCGACGGTAGCTGGCCACGATATGGCCGTAGTGCAGTACGCGGCCGATGGTGTAGGTGGTGATGCGGGTGATGTCGAGCACCGGCTTGAGGTGGCTGGGGCGGAAGCTGGCCTGGTAGCGTGAGGCGATCGGCACCGAGACCACGCCGAGCTGTTTCTCGCGGCAGGCGGCGATCAGGATGGCGGCCTCGAACACGAAGTGCTCCGCCGGCAGCTCGACCAGGTCCAGCGCGGCGCGCGGATACCAGCGCTGGCCGCTCTGGGTGTCGGCCACCGGCTGTGCGCAGGCCCAGGAAATGCCCCAGTCGGCCACCGCGTTGGCGCGGCGGCGGCCCTTGGGTTGCTGCTCGCGTTCGAGCAGGCGGGCGCCGATCACCAGATGATCGGGGTGGCGGGTGGCGGTGGCCACGATGCGCGGGATGTCGGCGGCCAGGTGCTGGCCGTCGCCATCCATCGTCAGCACGGCGTCGAAACCCTGCCGCAGGGCTTCGCGAAAACCGTGGCGCAGCGCCTCGCCCTTGCCCTGGCGGGTGGCGTGGCGCAGCAGGGTCACCGGCAGGCCGGCGACGATCTCCGCGGTGCGGTCATCCGAGCCATCGTCGACCACGATCACCGGCGCGCCGAGGGCGAGTACGGATTCGACTACCGACTGGATGGCGGCCTCTTCGTTGAGGCAGGGAATCAGTACGCACCAGCGCGCATTGTGGTCATTCAAGCAGCCGTCTCCATGGCGACGTGCAAATCCAGCGTGGGGGTGGCGGAGAGTCGGCAGAATTCCCCCTCACCGGCCAGTCCGGCCAGCAGGGGCAGGGCGGCAGCCGAGGGATTGCCCCGGCGCCAGCCGGCCAGCGGCTCGGACAGGACAGTTTCGGCTTGTGCCGGGGCCAGCTGCAGGTCGAGCCGGGCCAGTGTTGCCGCGCCCGCCGCAGGAGCCAGTACCAGCGCGCAGCCGAATGGCTGCGTGCAGGCGGTGAGTTCACCCAGCGGCCCGCGCCCGGCCGTATCGCTGCAGACCAGCAGCACCGGGCGCTGCTCGGCCACGACCAGGCTGGAGGCTTCCAGCAGGCCGGCGCCGAAGCTGGCGCGCTGCGCCGCGATCGCGGTGGAGGGTGCGTGGCAGCCGGTGGCGATGGTCCAGTAACCCACGGCGGCGTTGTGCACCGAGTTGTGGAAGCGGGTCGGCGACAGCTCGGCGGGGGCCTGTGCCAGTGTGGCGCACATGTAGTCGGTGATCGGCTGGTCGCCATGCGAGGAAGCGAACACGCAGGCCAGGCTGGCGGCGTCGCGGCCGCTCATCGCCACCGCCTGACCGGCGGCTTCCACTGCCAGCAGCACGCTTTCCGGGGCGCGCCGGCGTTCGTTCGGCGGCAGCGTGGCTGCGGCGGGGCGGGCTGCTGGTGCGGCCGGCGCACCACCGGCCAGCAGTTCGCGCAGTGCGGTGAAGTCGGCCAGCTGCGGCGACCACAGGCCGACGCCTTCGACATGGACAGTCAGCCGGCTCATGCGTCGAACCCCGCGCGGGCGAAGGCCAGGCAGGCGTTGTTGCCGCCGAAGCCGAACGAGTTGCTCAGTGCCACGTCGATGCGCGCCTGTTCGTTGCGCCAGGCGAACTGCGGTCCGCAGGCCGGGTCGGGCGTGTCTGCGCCGAGGTTGCCTGGCACCAGTCCATGCTCGATCGCCTGCAGCGCGATCGCCGCCTCGAGGATGCCGGCCGCGCCCAGGGTGTGGCCGGTGAAGCCCTTGGTCGAGCTGGCCCGCGTGGTGGCGGGGAAGCGCCGGGCCACCAGTGCGGCCTCCACTTCATCGTTTTTCTGGCTGGCGGTGCCGTGCAGGTTGATGTAGCCGACCTGGGCCACATTCAGCCCGGCGCGGGCCAGTGCGTCGTCCAGCGCCATTTCGGCGCCCAGTCCCTGTGGGTGCGGGGTGGACATGTGGTGCGCGTCGCTGGCCTCGCCGTAGCCGATCAGCCGTGGTGCGTCGGCGGCGATGTCGGCCCGTTCCAGCAGGGCGAAGCCGGCGGCCTCGCCGATCGAGATGCCGTTGCGCGCCGCATCGAACGGGCGGCAGGGCCCGGACGACACCAGTTCCAGCGAGTTGAAGCCGAACAGCACGCTGTCGCACAGCGTGTCCACGCCGCCGACCAGGGCAGCGTCGACCAGGCCCAGCCGGATCATCCGCTCGGCGTTGGCGAACACCTTGGCGCTGGACGAGCAGGCGGTGGAGACGGTCAGGCAGGGGCCTTCCAGCGCCAGTGCCTCGGCCACGAAGGCGGCCAGCGAGTGTGGCGCATGGATCGGCGGCCGCTGCAGGTCATCGGGAAAACGACCATCGGGGGTGAGCCGGCGATAGGCCTCCTCGGTGGCGCCGATGCTGGCGGTGGAGGTGCCCAGCAGCACCGCCACGCGCGTGGCACCGTGGCGTTCGCGCGCGGCATGCACGCGGTCGAGGAAGCCGTCCTGGGTCAGGCCCAGCCAGGCCAGCCGGTTGTTGCGGCAGTCCCAGTGCGCCAGCGAGGTGGGCAGGGTGGTGTCTTCGACGCCATCGACGCGGCCGATCCAGCACGCCAGTGGCGCGCTGCTGATGTTGTTCGGACGCAGGCCGCTGCGGGCCTGCCCCAGCGCGTCGAGCTGGGCCGCGAGGCCGTGGCCCAGTGCCGAACTGGCGGTGTACGCGGTGACTGCGAGAGGGGTCATCGTGTGAAGCATCCGCGAAAGCCTAGCCGCGGTTTCGAAGAATGCATAGGGATGCTCTGATCTATTCAGCGCAGGTGTCACCGTTTCTGTCTGTCCGCAGCTGTGTGGCGCACTGACGAAAGCAGGCGTCGGCCTGTCGAGGAAGTGCGCCGCGCAGATGTGGACAGACAGAAACGGCCCCAACTGCTTGAAAATGAAAGATGGGGTGATGTCCAGAAGGTCCGCACGCGACCGCGCGCCTTGCCAAGGCGGCCAGCCTTGCCGGCGCCACGCACGATCACGTGCGAACCTTCTGGACATCATGCCGCCTGTGCGGAATAGATCAGAGCATCCCCGGCTTGCGTGTCGGGACGTGAGGGTGTGGCGGATGCGCGCCCCCGTTAAGCTGTGCGCTCTTCCCCCGCTTCCGATGCCCTTGTCCGTACCGCGAAACCCCTGGAAATACCTGCGCGACCCTGATGTGCTGCATGCCGCGGCCATCGCCGCACTGGTCCTGCTGCTCAGTGGCGGTCTGGTGTGGCTGGGTTATGTCGTGCATGTCCTGCGCATCGCGGTACGCAGCCCGCTGCTGCCACCACGGCGCATGACTCTGCTGGTGTTCGGCCGCCGGCTGGAGGACGACGCCCCGGGGACCGATTACCGCTGGCGCCTGCAGCGTGCGCTGGATCTGGTGCGGCGCCAGTACGCCAGTCATGTGTTGTTGCTGGGCGGCCGCAGCGGCGGGCAGGTCAGCGAGGCGGCGGTGGGCCACGACTGGTTGCGGCAACAGGGCCTGGGCGACGAGGTGCCCGTCGAGCTGGAGCAGGACTCGACCGATTCGCTGGAGAACCTGCGCCACGCCCGTCGCCTGCTGCAGGCCGGTGGCGCCGTGCCGCCGGTGGCGCTGGTCACCAGTCGTTACCACCTTGCCCGCTGCCTGGCACTGGCGCGTCGGCTCGGTTTCGAAGGCGTGCCGGTGGCCGCCGAGAGCAGCATGCCGTGGCGCGTGCACTACCTCGGCCGGATCGTGCTGGAAGCGTCCTACCTGATGTGGATCGACATCGGCGTGCGCTGGGCCCGGCTGATCGGCAACACCCGCATGGCCGCGCGGATCAGCTGATGCCGCGGCGCAGCTTGCATCCCTGATTTCCGCATGGCCGGGCTTCACTTGTGCCGTGCGTGACGCGTAGGCAGACTGCGTGCAGCCGCGGCATTCCTGCCGGCACCACAGGGGAGATCCACCATGCACACGACGCGTTCGCGTTTGTTGCTGCTGTTGCTGCTGCTGTTGCTCTTGCTGACCATGGGCCTGCGTCAGGCGCCACTGGTCAATCCGCCGCCGATCGCGGTACCGGCCGGCATGACCGATGTGCAGGTGGGCAAGGCGATCAAGGCAGCGCTGGCGGGTCGTGGCTGGGCAGTGATCGGCGAGCAACCGGACGCGATCGAGGCCAGCCTGCATCTGCGCAAGCATGTCGCGCAGATCCACATTGCCCATGACCAGCAGTCCGTGCGCATCACCTATGTCAGCAGCAGCGAGCTCAAGTACGAGCAGAAGCGTGGCAAACCCTACATCCACAAGAACTACCTGGGCTGGATCCAGAATCTGGTGGATGACATCGGTCGTGACCTGCAGCTGGTTTCGGCCGGCGTGGGCGGCTGATCTGGAGCAGGCCCGCGCGACGTCGCGCCGCATGGCCGGCGCGACGGCTCTTGTTAAGCTCGCGGCATTGCCAATGCCAAGGGTCCGACGATGAGCGAGCAGGCCGACCGTGCCGAAACTTTCCTGCGTGAATTGCAGGACCGCATCTGTGCCGCGATCGAGGCGGCTGACGGCAGCGCGCGCTTCGAGGAGGACGCCTGGCAGCGCCCTGCCGGCGGCGGTGGCCGCACCCGCGTGCTGCGCGACGGCGCGGTGTTCGAGCAGGCCGGAGTGAACTTCTCGCGCGTGTCCGGCAACCAGTTGCCACCCAGCGCCACCGCGCACCGGCCCGAACTGGCCGGCGGCAGCTTCATCGCCACCGGCGTGTCGCTGGTGCTGCATCCGAAGAATCCGCACGTGCCGACCACCCATGCCAACGTGCGCTACTTCGAAGCCAGCAAGGAAGGGGTGGAGCCGGTGTGGTGGTTCGGCGGCGGCTTCGACCTGACCCCGTTCTACCCGGTGGACGAGGACATCCGCCATTGGCACGGCGTGGCGCGTGACCTGTGCCAGCCCTATGGCGACGAGGTCTACCCGCAGTACAAGAAGTGGTGTGACGAGTACTTCCACCTCAAGCACCGCGGCGAGACCCGCGGCGTCGGCGGCCTGTTCTACGACGATCTGAATGAGGGCGGCTTCGAGCGCTGCTTCGCCTTCACCCGCGACGTCGGCCAGGGCTTCCTCGATGCCTACCTGCCGATCGTCGAGCGCCGCAAGGCCACGCCGTGGACCGAACGCGAACGCGAGTTCCAGCTCTACCGCCGCGGCCGCTACGTCGAGTTCAACCTGGTCTACGACCGCGGCACCCTGTTCGGTCTGCAGTCCGGCGGCCGCACCGAATCGATCCTGATGAGCCTGCCCCCGCGCGTGCGCTTCGAATACGCCTACGAGCCGGAGCCAGGCTCGGCCGAAGCCAAGCTGGCCGAATACCTCAAGCCGCGCGATTGGCTGTAGCCGATTGGCTGTGACGCAGGGCGGGCACTGCCCGCGGCTTCTCGCTCCGGCTTGCGCCGGTAGGCCGGGGAGCCGCACGCATCGTCGGGCGATGCCCGACCTGCGGAGATGTGGCGCCCCGTAGGTCGGGCATTGCCCGACATCACCGCCATGCGGCAGGCATGACCCGCAGCTTTTCGGATGGGCAGGAGTCCGCGTCGCGGGCGGTGCCCGCCCTACGCCTTGCGGAAGCTTCGATGGCGGATCGCCCCGCAGGTCGGGCATTGCCCGACATCACCGCCATGCGGCAGGCATGACCCGCAGCTTTTCGGATGGGCAGGAGTCCGCGTCGCGGGCGATGCCCGCCCTACGCCTTGCGGAGGCTTCGATGGCGGATCGCGCCGTAGGGCGGGCACTGCCCGCGCATGACCACCTGCACGCATCGTCGGGCGATGTCCGACCTGCGCAACTGGTGAGGAGTGAGTGAAGATGAGTGAGAAAAAGCATGGGCTGCGGCTTTTGCCTTTCGCTCACTTCTCACTCCTCTTCACTCACTCCTCGCCCTTGCTCTCAGGGTTTCTCGCCACTGAACTTCACCACCGTGGCGCCCTTCACCGTGCCGATCTGCGCACTGTCGCTGACTTTCAGCTCCACCTCGCGGCGGAATTCCAGCGTGCCCTGCACCACCGCGTGCGGGCCGATCACCACCACTGGCGTGCGATGGTTGCTGTTGCTGAACCAGCCGCTCACCTTGTCGATCAGGATGCCGCCCTCGACGCGCGAGTTGGCTCCGACCGTGATGTCGCCGGACACCGTCTCGATGCCGCCGCCGACATGGGCCGCGTCCAGCGTGATCGTGCCGTTGACGTTTTCGATCCGGCCACCGACATCGGCGCCGCGGGCCAGGCTGATGCTGCCGCTGACCGCTTCCACATTGCCGCTGACCCGGCTTTCGCTGCCCAGGCGGATCGCGCCGTTGACCGTTTCCAGCCCCTTGGCCTGGGCTTTCTCGCCCAGGTTCACGGCACCATTGACCGTGCTGGCATCTTCGATGGTGGCGCCCGCACCGATGTAGACGGCGCCGTTGATCGTGCTGACGTCGCCCGCCTGCTGGCCGGCCTCGACCCGGGCTGCGCCGTTGATCTTGTCGATATCACCGTCGCGGGCGTTGGCGAGCTGGGGCAGGCCCAGCGCGAGTGCGGCGAACATGAAAACCGTCGAGAGACGACGCATGGTGAACTCCTCGGAATGAGTGGAGCCCCTAGGATGCCGCTGCGGCGCCAAAGGTTTGCCATGACCTGTGGCAGGGTGCGCATTGACGCTGCCGGGCCGGGCCTGCACCATCCGGGGTTTATCCGTTGCCGAGTATCTCCATGCACAAGCTCGTCCTGATCCGCCACGGCCAGTCCCAGTGGAACCTCGAGAACCGCTTCAGCGGCTGGGCCGATGTCGACCTCACCGAGCAGGGCATGGCCGAGGCACGCGAGGCGGGCCGGCTGTTGACCGAGGCCGGCTTCAGCTTCGACGTGGCGCACACTTCGATGCTCAAGCGCGCGGTGCGCACGCTGTGGGGCGTGCAGGATGAAATGGGCCTGATGTGGCTGCCGGTGCTCACCGACTGGCGCCTCAACGAGCGCCACTACGGTGGCCTGACCGGCCTCAACAAGGCCGAGACCGCGCAGCAGTACGGCGACGAGCAGGTGAAGATATGGCGCCGCAGCTACGACATCCCGCCGCCGCCGCTGGACCGCGCCGCCAACGAGTCGGTGCACGACCCGCGCTACGCGAAGCTCGACCCGAAGGACATTCCGGATACCGAGTGCCTCAAGGACACCGTGGCCCGTGTGCTGCCGTACTGGCATGACGTGCTGGCCCCGGCGGTCAAGGCCGGCCAGCGCGTGCTGGTCACCGCCCACGGCAATTCGCTGCGCGCGCTGGTGAAATACCTCGACGGCATCTCCGACGAGGCCATCGTCGAACTCAACATCCCCAACGGCGTGCCGCTGGTCTACGAATTCGACGACGACCTCAAGCCGCTGCGCCACTACTACCTCGGCGACGCCGACGCCATCGCGGCGAAGATGGTGGCGGTGGCGAATCAGGGGAAGAGCAGGGAGTAGGGACGAGGGAGTAGGGAATGGGAAAGAGCCAAAGCGTCGCCAGCGTGCGAGCTCTTGATCTTCCTATTCCCTATTCCCCACTCCCTATTTCCGGCCCCCGGGCCCCCTGCCATTTGTCAGTCGTATCGTGCTTCCGGGCCGCCTAAGCTGGGGCCATCTCTCACCCGGACAACGCCATGCCTGCGCATCTGAGCAACTACCTCATCATGGTTCCGTTGCTGGCCTGGATGGTGTGGCGGCGGGTCAGTCGGCAGTTCGGGCGGCAGCCGATACGGCGCAAGCGGATGGTATTCCGCGTCGTGGTGTTTGCCGTGATCGGCGTACTGCTTTCGCTGGCGGGACTGCACAAGCCGGCACTGGCCGAGGGCTTGCTCGGTGGTGCGTTGCTCGGTGCCGGACTGGGCCTGATCGGCCTGCGCCTGACCCGCTTCGAGGTCGACCCGGTGAAGGGCGATTGTTACGTGCCCAACCCGTGGATCGGCAGCCTGCTCACCGCCCTGCTGCTGGGCCGGCTGGCTTGGCGTTTCTTCGTCATGTGGCCGCTGATGCAGCAAGGGGCCGTTGGCACCGATCCGACGCAGCCGATGGGCTACACCTCCAGCCCGCTGACCATGCTGGTGATCGGTCTGCTGGTGGGCTACTACATCGCCTACTTTGCCGGCTTGCTGATCCATCACCGGCGCTTCCAATCGCCGTCGTGATGGCGGTGATGTCGGGCAATGCCCGACCTACGGGGCGATCCGCCACCGGCGCTTCCGCAAGGCGTAGGGCGGGCACCGACCGCGACGCGGACTCCTGCCCATCCGAAAAGCTGCAGGCAACGCCTGCCGTGTGGCGGTGACGTCGGGCAATGCCCGACCTACGTGCGATCCATCACCGGCGCTTCCGCAAGGCGTAGGGCGAGCACCGCCCGCGACGCGGACTCCCGCCCATCCGAAAAGCTGCAGGCCATGCCTGCCGCATGGCGGTGACGTCGGGCGATGCCCGACCTACGGCGCGATCCGCCACCGAAGCTTCCGCAAGGCGTAGGGCGGGCACCGCCCGCGACGCGGACTCCTGCCCATCCGAAAAGCTGCAGGCCATGCCTGCCGTGTGGCGGTGACGTCGGGCAATGCCCGACCTACGGGGCGATCCGCCACCGGCGCTTCCGCAAGGCGTAGGGCGGGCACCGCCCGAGACGCGGACTCCCGCCCATCCGGAAAGCTGCAGGCCATGCCTGCCGCATGGCGGTGACGTCGGGCGATGCCCGACCTACGGCGCGATCCGCCACCGAAGCTTCCGCAAGGCGTAGGGCGGGCACCGCCCGCGACGCGGACTCCCGCCTATCTGAAAAGCTGCGGGCCATGCCTGCCGTGTGGCGGTGACGTCGGGCAATGCCCGACCTACGGCGCAATGCTGATGTCGATCTCGATCGGATAGGTGCCGTCGTCCTGGCCGGCGGGTGGCGGCGGCGGGGTGAATTGCGCGAATCCTTCAGCGGTGCAGCGGGCGACCGGGGTTGCCGGTTGGGCTTCGATCCGGCCGGGGTGGCCGTCGGCGGCCAGGTCGGCGACGAGGGTGAATGGTGACTTGTCGGCCGGTGCGTTGCGGGCGATGCAGTCCTGCAGCAGGGCGGTCAACGGGTCATTGATCACGGCCCAGAACTGCTTCTGGTATGCCGGGCCGCCGGGGCCGGCTTCGGTCAGGCGGCCGCGCAGCACGCGGGCGGCGAAGTCGTCGGCGCTGGCGGCCGGTGATGCGGACAGGGCGGCGGCGAGGGCGAAGGCGGCGAGCATGGGTGGCTCCACGGGTGGGTGTGCCCCGAGGTTACCAGCCGCTCAGTCGGCGCGGTGCTCCAGTGCCAGATAGGCCTCGCTCTGCATCTCGATCAGCCGTGATTCGGTGCGGCCGAACTCGGCGCGCAGGCGCTCGCCGTCGTACAGTTCGGTGATCGGCGCGGCGGCGGACAGCACCAGCTTCACGTGGCGGTCGTAGAACTCGTCGACCAGTTGCACGAAGCGCTTGGCGGCATCCTCGCTGTAGATGGTGAACTGCGGCACGTTGGCGATGATCACCGTCGGCCCGGCCTTGGCCAGCGCGATGTAGTCGGCGACCGCGCGCGGGCCCTCGCACAGCGCGGCGAACTCGAACCACAGGATGTTGGCGGCGCGCTTGACGTACGGGATGTCGCGGCTGTTGATGTGCAGCGCGCCGTCATGCTCGACGGTACCGCTGGCCTGGCTGTCGAAGATCTTCTCCAGCGCACGGTGCGCCTCGGCGCCGGGCGGGGTCAGGTAGACGCTGGCCTGGCTCAGCGAGCGCAACCGCCAGTCGCGCGAGGATGCCATCTCGACCACGTGGCAATGCTGCTCGATCAGCGCGATCGCGGGCAGGAAGCGGGCGCGCTGCAGGCCGTCCTTGTACAGGTTGGCCGGCGCGGTGTTGGAGGTGGTGACCAGGATCACGCCGCGCTCGATCAGCGCCTCGATCAGGTTGGCCAGGATCATCGCGTCGCCGATGTCGTTGACCAGGAATTCGTCCAGGCACAGCACGCGGCAGCGCGCGGCCAGTCCGGCGGCCACCTCGACCAGCGGGCTTTGCCGGTCGCCCAGCTCGCGCAGGCTCTCGTGCACTTCGCCCATGAAGCGGTGGAAGTGCCGGCGCAGCACCGTGCCGTGCGGCAGGCTGGCGGCGAACAGGTCCATCAGGAAGGTCTTGCCGCGGCCCACCGTGCCCCACAGGTACAGGCCGGGTACGGCCTGGGGCGTGTCGTTGCCGAGCAGGGATTTCAGCCGGCCGAACAGGCCGCTTTCCGGTGCCGGCGCGGTCAGCGCGGCGTGCAGGCGATCGAACTCCGGCAGCAGGGCCAGCTGGGTCGGGTCGGATTCCCAGCGATGCGCGGCAACGCCTTCCTGGTAGCGCGCGCTGGGCGCGAGCAGCGGTGTGTCACTCATGGGGCGGTGGTTTCCGGATCGTGGTTCAGGCGCGCGGCGCCGGGCGCCAGTCGGCCACGGCATGCTTGATCGCGCCACGCAGGTCCATCAGCCGGCGGTGGAAGAAGTGGCCGGTGTCGGGCATGCGGATCAGCCCGGGCTTGTGCTCCAGCGCGTCGATCCAGTCGAACACCGCCTGCGGCTCGACGATTTCGTCGGCCTCGCCCATCACCACCAGCCAAGGGCAGGTCGGCAGGGTCAGGTCGCCGAATTCCCAGCGGCCCACCGGCGGCGCGATGCTGATCAGTGCAGCGGCGCCCAGTCGCACCGCGTTGTCGATGGTTACGTAGCTCCCGAACGAGAAGCCGGCCAGCCACAGTGCGTCACCGGGATGCGTGCGGCGTGCCCACTCGACCACCGCGGCCAGGTCGTCGCCTTCGCCGCGGCCTTCGTCGTAGCTGCCTTCGGACTGGCCGGTGCCGCGGAAGTTGAAGCGCACGGTATCCAGCCCCGATTCGCGCAGCGCGCGTTCCACCATCGTCACCACCTTGTTGTGCATGGTGCCGCCCTGGACCGGGTTCGGATGGCAGATCACCGCCACGCCGCGGCGGGCATCGGCCGCTTCGGCCACGTCGCTGATGGCCTCCAGCTTGCCGGCCGGGCCGTCGAGCATGAAACTGGCCGCGGTGTCGGGAAAGCTGGCGGGGTTCGCCGGGAGTTCGAGCATGTTCATGGGCAGAATGATAACCGCCGTGCGTTTCCGGCGCCCGACGGCGTCCAGGGAGCGTTGCCGGTGAACCATCTGGCCCATGCCTGGCTGGCCGGCAACGACGACGATCTGCGGCTGGGCGGCATGCTGGGTGATTTCGTGCATGGCCGGCTGGAGCACAGCGAGCTGCCGCCGCGGGTGGTCAAGGGCATCCGCCTGCATCGCGCCATCGACACCTTCACCGACGCCCATCCCGAAGTGCTGGCTGCCAAGGCCGTGTTGCCGCCACCGTACCGCCGCTACGCCGGCATCCTGCTGGACATGTGGTTCGACCATTGCCTAGCGCGGGATTTCAGCCGCTGGAGTTCGCAGCCGCTGGGCGAATTCTCCGACGAACTGCGCGCCCTGCTACGGCGTCAGGACGACTTGCTGCCGCCCTCGCTGCACCGCTTCCGCCATTACATGGAGCTTCACGACCTGCCTGCCGGCTATGCCGATCCAGCCATCCTAGGCCAGGCCCTGGACGGCATCGGCCAACGTCTGCATCACGCCAATCCGCTGTCCAGCGCCTTGCCGGTACTGCAGGAAAACGACGCGCTGCTGCAACCACACTTCGAGGCCTTTCTGCCCCAGCTCCGCACCTTCGCAGACAGCGCATCGTAGATACCGTCTTGCTGATGCTCGAGCAAGAACAATTTCCGCGCGGTAGGGCGGGCAATGCCCGCGGCTCTTCCGCCAACCACCATTCCGCGACGCGGGCGGTGCCCGCCCTACGGAGTCGGAGCGATCACGACGCGATTGCCGCGTACCTTGGCGTCTGCGTAAACACCGCTTTGCTGATGCTCGAGCAAGGGGATTTCCGCGTGGCGTAGGGCGGGCACTGCCCGCGGCTCTTCCGCCAACCGCCATTCCGCGGCGCGGGCGGTGCCCGCCCTACGGGGTCGGGGCGATCACGACGTGATTGCCGCGTACCTTGGCGTCTGCGTAAACACCGCTTTGCTGATGGTCGAGCAAGGGGATTTCCGCGCGACGTAGGGCGGGCAATGCCCGCGGCTCTTCCGCCAACCACCATTCCGCGACGCGGGCGGTGCCCGCCCTACGGAGTCGGGGCGATCACGACGTGATTGCCGCGTACCTTGGCGTCTGCGTAAACACCGCTTTGCTGATGGTCGAGCAAGGGGATTTCCGCGTGGCGTAGGGCGGGCACTGCCCGCGGCTCTTCCGCCAACCGCCATTCCGCGACGCGGGCGGTGCCCGCCCTACGGGGTCGGGGTGATCACGACGTGATTGCCGCGTACCTTGGCGTCTGCGTAAACACCGCTTTGCTGATGGTCGAGCAAGGGGATTTCCGCGTGGCGTAGGGCGGGCACTGCCCGCGGCTCTTCCGCCAACCACCATTCCGCGACGCGGGTGGTGCCCGCCCTACGGGGTCGGGGCGATCACGACGTGATTGCCGCGTACCTTGGCGTCTGCGTAAACACCGCTTTGCTGATGGTCGAGCAAGGGGATTTCCGCGTGGCGTAGGGCGGGCACTGCCCGCGGATCTTCCGCCAACCGCCACTCCGCGGCGCGGGCGGTGCCCGCCCTACGGAGTCGGAGCGATCACGACGCGATTGCCGCGTACCTTGACCGCGTCTGCGTAGACACCGCCTTGCTGATGATCGAGCAAGGGTGATTTCCGCGCGACGTAGGGCGGGCACTGCCCGCCATCCGTCAGTGTCCGCCGGCGCCTGCGCCGGCCTTGGCGGTGAATGGTGGCTTGGCCAGCCAGGTAATCACCACCAGGCCGAGGAAGATCCAGCCCAGTACGTGGAACACTTCGTTGAACGAGATCTGGTAGCCCTGCTGGGTGATCATCTCGTTGAGCATGCTGCTGGCCAGTTGTGGATCGCCCTGGCCCAGCTGGTTGAGGGCGTCCTGCGTTGACGGATCGTAGGCGGTGATGTGCTCGGTGAGCTGGCTGTGGTGGGTTACCGCACGGCGCTCCCACAGCAGGGTGGTCAACGAGGCGGAGAAGCTGCCGCCCAGGGTGCGCAGGAAGGTTGCCAGGCCGGAGCCGGCGGCGATCTCGTTCTGCTGCAGGTCGGACAGCAGAATGGTCAGGATCGGCATGAAGAACAGCGCCACGCCCAGACCCTGCAGCAACTGCACCAGGGCGACGTGCTCGAAGTCGATGTCGAGGAAGAAGTCCGAGCGCATGAAGCAGGTCACGCCCATCACGATGAACGCCGCCGAGGCGAGGAAGCGCAGATCCATGCGGGTGGCGTACTTGCCGACGAAGAAGGTCAGCAGCACCGGCAGGATGCCGATCGGTGCGGTGGCGTAGCCGGCCCAGGTCGAGGTGTAGCCGAGGTTGCGTTGCAACCACAGCGGCACCAGCAGGCCGATCGCGAAAAATGCGGCGTAGGCCAGCACCAGCGCGATCGTGCCGGCGGTGAAGTTGCGGTGGCGGAACAGGCGCAGGTCGACGATCGGGTCCTTGTCGGTCAACTCCCAGATCAGGAATATCGCGATGCCGATGGCCGAAACAATGCTGGTGACGATGATGAAGGTGGAATTGAACCAGTCCTCGTCGTTGCCCTTGTCCAGCACGATCTGCAGCGCGCCGACGCCGATGATCAGGGTGATCAGGCCGACGTAGTCCATTTTCGGCCGCTCGAGCTTCTCGACTTTTTCCTTCAGCTGACTGGCCACCACCATGCTGGCGAAGATGCCGATCGGCACGTTGATGAAGAAGATCCAGGGCCACGAATAGCTGTCGGTGATCCAGCCGCCGAGGATCGGGCCGGCAATCGGCGCCACCACGGTGACCATCGCCAGCAACGCCAGAGCCATGCCGCGTTTGGCCGGTGGATAGATGCCGATCAGCAGACTCTGGGTGATCGGGTACATCGGGCCGGCCACGGCGCCCTGCAGCGCACGGAACAGGATCAGCATCTCCATGCTCTGCGACACGCCGCACAGGAATGAGGTCAGCGCAAACAGCATGGTGCAGGCGGTGAACAGCTTCACCTCGCCGAAGCGGCGGGTGAGGAAGCCGGTCAGCGGCAGCGAGATCGCCATGCTCACCGCGAACGAGGTGATCACCCAGGTGCTCTGGTTGTTGCTCACGCCGAGGTTGCCGGCGATGGTCGGCAACGACACGTTGGCGATGGTGGTGTCCAGCACCTGCATGAACGTGGCCAGTGACAGGCCGATCGTGCTCAAGGCGAGATTCGGTGGGCGGAAATGCGTGGTCATGGGAACCAGCCGGGATTCGGGGATCGGGATTTGCAAACGAGCTGCCCGCGGGCGGACAGCGGATGGCACGGCCTTTGACCGTCATCCCCGCGAAGGTGGAATCCGGGCGGTGAAGCTCCGGAACTCCTGCCTTCGCGGGCATGAGGAAGGAAGCGTCCGTACGGATCGGGGGAGGGGATGCTCCGCCGGACGCCACCTGCGGGGACTCTCTTATTTGTTGTCGGCCATGTTGGCGTGGATGATCCTGGTGATCTCCGCGTCGGCACTGGCCAGCTGCTGCTTGTACACGTCGGTGCTGAAGGCCGGCTTGGTCGGCGACTGCCGGGCCAGGGTCGGGCCGTTCTGGTCATGCAGGCTCACTTCCACGTTCAGCGACATGCCCAGGCGCAGCGGGTGCTCCTCGAGCTGGGCCGGGTTGTCGAACACGATGCGCACCGGCACGCGCTGCACGATCTTGATCCAGTTGCCGGTGGCGTTCTGCGCCGGCAGCAGCGAGAACGCGCTGCCGGTGCCCACGCCCAGGCTCTGCACCTTGCCCTTGTATTCCACCTTGCCGCCGTAGACGTCGGATTCGATCGTCACCGGCTGGCCGAGGCGCATGTGGGTGAGCTGGGTTTCCTTGAAGTTCGCGTCCACCCACACGCCGTGCAGCGGTACCACCGCCATCAGCGCGGCGCCGGGCTGCACGCGCTGGCCGACCTGCACCGAGCGCTTGGCCACATAACCGTCCACCGGTGCGACCAGGGTGGCGCGGGCGTCGTCGAGGAAGGCGGCGCGCAGGCGGGCGGCGGCGGCCTGCACGTCGGGGTGCGAGGACACCACGGTGTCATCGACCAGCACCTTGCTGGTTTCGTAACGCTGCTGCGCGGTCACCAGCTCGCTCTCGGCGGCGGTCAGCGCGTCGCTGGCGTGCGACAGTTCCTCGGCCGAGATCGCGCCGGACCTGGCCAGCGCCACGCGGCGGTTGTAGTCGGCGCGGGCCTTGTCCACCGCGGTCTTGCGCGCGGCCACGTCGGCCTGTGCGCCGCTGACGTTGGAGTACAGGCCGCGTACCTTGCGCACGGTGCTGGCGAGGTTGGCGCGGGCTTCGGCCAGGGCGACGTCGGCGTCGCTGGGGTCGAGCTGCACCAGCACGTCGCCGGCGTGCACCAGGTCGCCGTCATCGGCGCCGATGCTGACCACGGTGCCCGGGGTCTGCGGGGTGATCTGCACCACGTTGCCGTTGACGTAGGCGTCGTCGGTGCTCTCGTACCAGCGGCCATCGAGGAAGTACCAGGCCGCCCAGGCGACGATGCCGAGCAGCACCACGATGCCGAGCAGGCGAAGCAGGAACCCGCGCCGGTTGTTCGTCGGCGGTGGGGTGACCGAGGTGTCGGTCACGGTAGGAGTCTGGCTGGACATGGGGGTGCCTCAGGAACGTGAAGGTTGGGAAGAAGAAAGCTCGGGCGCATCGGCCTGCGGCTGGAAGCCGCCGCCGAGGGCCTGGATCAGTTGCACGGAAAGATCGACCTGCTGTGCCTCGAGCGACGCCGTGGCACGCTCGGCGGCCAGCAGTTGCTGGCGCACGCTGAGTGCTTCCAGATAGCTGCCGACACCGGCCTTGTAGCGCTGTTCGGCCAGGTCCCAGGCCTGCTGCGCGGCATCCAGTGCACGGTGCTGGGCGGCGATCTGCTGCTCCAGCCACTGCAGTGCGGACAACTCGTCGGCGACCTGGTTGAGCGCGCCGACCAGGGTCTGGTTGTACTGCGCCACGGCCAGGTCGTACTGCGCGTCCTTGCCGGCGAGGTTGGCACGCAGGCGGCCACCGTCGAAGATCGGCAGGCTGATCGACGGGCCGAGCTGGTAGAAGCGCGCGGGCAGGGTGAACGGGTTGCCGCCGCCCATGTTCACCACGCCGGCCATCGCGCCGATGCTGATGTTCGGCATGAACTCGGTCTTGGCCGCCTTGATGTTCTTGTCAGCCGCCTCGACGCGCCAGCGCGCGGCGACCAGATCGGCGCGGTGGCCGAGCAGTTCCAGCGGCAGGTCGGCGGGCACCGCCAGCTCGGCCGGCTTCAGCGTGGCCGGGCGTTCGATCTGCAGGCCGCGATCCGGGCCCTTGCCCAGCAGCACCGACAGTGAGGAGCGGGCGGCATCGACCGCGCGTTTCGCCAGGGCCACGCTCTGCTCGGCGCTGGCCACTTCGGCATCGCCCTGCTTGAGCTGGATCTGGTTGTCGAGGCCGGCATCGACGCGCTGGCGGGTCAGTTCACGGGCGTCGCCGGCGCGTTTCAGTTCGGCTTCGGCCAGGTCCTGCTGGGTGAAGGCGTAGCCCAGCTGCACATAGGCGCGTGCCACGTTGGCCGACAGCTCGATGCGCGCGGCGCGGGCATCGACTTCCGCCGCCTGCGATGCACCCACGGCAGCCTGCCAGGCAGCGCGCTTGCCGCCCCACAGGTCCAGGCCCCAGTTGAAGCTGAGGTTGGCGTACTTGGCAACGGCGAAATGGCCGCCACCGGCATCTTCCGGCATCACCGTGGTGGGAATGCGCGCACCGGAGACGCTGCCGCCCGCGTTCAGCGTGGGCGCGCGATCCGCGTTGGCGGCGCCGGCCTCGGCCTGGGCGGCGCGTGCGCGTGCATCGGCCACGCCGAGGCCGGGGTTGTCCTGCAGCGCTTCGGCGATCAGCGCATTGAGCTGGTCGTCATGCAGGCCGGTCCACCAGTCGGTGCTCGGCCAGGTGTCGGAGCGGGCCACGTCGGCCAGGCTTTGCCCGGCTTTCAGCGTGGACGGATCAATCGGTGTGCCGTCGGGATGCAGGCCGCCGCTGCTGGCGCAACCGGCAAGCGCGAGGGTCAGGGCGGTGGCAGCCGCAAGAAGATGCAGACGCATGGATAGGGTCCAGAGATCGGGAAGTTCAGTTCTTGTCGCGAAGCGTGTTCAGTACACGCTCCAGGTAGTCGTGCAGTCGGGCCTGTTCGGTTTTGCTCAGCGAGCGCTGCGCCGCAGCCAGCACCCGTTCGTTGCAGTCGGTCAGGCGTTGCCACAGCCCATCGCCTTCGGCGGTGAGCTCGATGCGCAGCGCGCGGCGGTCCTGTTCATGCGGGCAGCGGCGCAGGTAGCCCTTGTGCTCGAGCTGGTCGAGCTGGCGGGTCATCGCGCCACCGTCCAGCTCCACCGAGCGGGCCAGTTCGCTGGCCGACATCGGCCCCAGCTTGGCCAGCCGTTTCAGTATCAGGAACTGGATGAAACGCAGGTCTGCGCCACTGCTGGCCAGCTCGGCCTCCATGGCGCGCACCATCTCCGTGCGCACCAGACTGAGCAGCACGCCGAGACTCTCCTGCGAGGGAAGTGGGGGGACGGGGGAATTCATGAGCCGCGTATTTTATTGCCTTAGATATAGTTGTCAAGGCAAATATATTCTGCGCAGTATTTGTCGGTGCAAGTCAGTTCATGATGTCGATGCCGGCCATTTCCGCATCCAGCCAGGCCCGCAGGCCCGGATGGCGCACCTCGAACAGCTCGAACACACCCAGTGCGCGCAGGATCGGCAAGGTCGACAGCAACCGGGGTTCGAGGTCGCACCGCACTGCCTCGGGCGTGGCGGGGTCCAGCATCTGGTGGGCGCAGGTGATGAAGCTGGCCAAGGCCGCCGTGGTGTGGGTGGCTGCGGGTGGCTGAGGAGATGCATTCGGCAGGAAAGAAGGCATGGAGATACTCCCGGGCCTGCGGAGCTCCGCGCGGACGCGCGCCATCGCAGCGGCAGGCCATGCGCGGCGAATGGTGGAGAGGCAAGGGAGGGGCACTCGGGGCGGCGGCTGCGAGTGCCCGAAGAGCATAGGCAGGCGGGTGGCCTGACTGTTATCGTCATTTGGTCAAATTTTGTCGAGAACCGGCCATGACATCGCCACAGCAACAGGTGCACCAGCTGATCGAGCAAGCCGGTGGCCCCGCCCTGATCGCCTACCGCATCGGACACGAAGCGGCCACCGAATACGACGAGGAGACCGAGAACTACGACTGGCATCGCCATCTGCGCGGCCAGTTTTTCTGCGTGGAAAGCGGCCTGGTCCACGTGCATGCCGAACACGGCTCATGGATGCTGCCGCCGCATCGCGCCGGCTGGATGCCTCCCGGCGAATTGCACACTATTTCCATCAGCGGCCAACTCAGTGGCTGGGGCGCATTCATCCGCCCGGATATCGACCACGGCTTGCCGGATCACCCCTGCGTGATCGGAGTCACCGACCTGATGCGTGAACTGGTGCGCCGTGCCAGTTCCTGGACCTGGCACGAGCAACTGGATCCGGAACAGGAGCGGGTCATGGCGGTACTGCTTGACGAGGTCCGCCGCGCGCCGCACGAATCGCTGCATCTGCCGATGCCGCTGGATCGCCGCCTGCTGCGTATTGCCCAGGCGGTGCTGGAACAGCCGCATGACAACCGCAGCCTGGATGACTGGGCCACTTGGGCAGGTTTGTCGGCGCGCAGCCTGAGTCGCCTGTTCCGCACGGAAACCGCCCTGAGCTTCGCGCAATGGCGCCAGCAGGCACGGTTGAGCCGCGCGCTGGAGTGGCTGGCCGAGGGTGAGCCTGTGGCGGAGGTGGCCGATGCTCTCGGCTACGCCAGTGTCAGCGCCTTCGTGTCGATGTTCCGGCGCAGCTTTGGCACCTCGCCCAAAAGATATTTCGCACGCCAGCCGTCCTTGTCGTGAAGGTGGTGATGGGAGGCGGCCTCCTGTCGCGGCACAATGGCGGTTTGCCCGGATCGGAGCGGAAATGATCTACGTGCTGCTTGCCGTGGTCTGCAGCGTGCTTGTGTCGGTGCTGCTGAAACTGGCGCGACGCCACGGCATCGACGTGGGCCAGGCGGTGGCCTGGAACTACGTGGTGGCCAGCGTGCTCACCGCGTTGCTGTTGCAGCCTTCACCGGAACTGTTGCGGACGCCGGCCACGCCGTGGCTGGCACTGGCCGGGCTGGGCGTGCTGCTGCCGACCATCTTCCTGGTGCTGGCCAGCTCGGTACGCCACGCCGGCATCGTGCGCAGCGATGCGGCACAACGATTGTCACTGCTGTTGTCGCTGCTGGCCGCCTTCGTACTGTTCGGCGAAGCGCTCACCGCGCACAAGGCGGCCGGCATCGTGCTGGGCCTGCTGGCCTTGCTGGGCATGGTGTGGCGTCCGGCCGGCGACTCGGAAGAAGGGCGCGCGACCTGGCTGTATCCGCTGCTGGTGTTTACCGGTTTCGCGGCCATCGACATCCTGCTCAAGCACGTGGCCCAGGCCGGCCTGCCGCTGGGCACCTCGCTGCAGGCGATGTTCGCGCTGGCCATGCTGGTGGCCTTTGCCCTGCAGCTGGCGCAACGCGCCCGCTTCACCCGGCGCAGCGCCGTCGCCGGCCTGCTGCTGGGCCTGCTCAACTTCGGCAACATCCTGTTCTACCTGCGTGGCCACCGCGCCCTGCCGGAACACCCCTCGCTGGTCTTCGCCAGCATGAACATCGGCGTGGTCGCGCTGGGGGCGCTGGTCGGCCTGCTGGTCTTCCGCGAGCGGCTGAGCCGGCTCAACCTCGCCGGCGTGGCGCTGGCGCTGCTGTCGATCGGGGTGATTGCGAGAGGTTGAGGGCGGCGCTGGCCGGAAAAATACATTCAACTTATACTTCCACTTATATCTGTACGTGGAGGCCTGCCATGTCGCAAATCACTCTCTATCTGGACGATGCCACCCAGGCCCTGGTGGACAAGGCCGCGCAAGCCAGTGGCCAGTCGAAGAGCCGCTGGGTGGCCGAAGCCATCCGTCAGTACGCTGCCCGCGAATGGCCGGACGATTGCCTGGCGCTGGCAGGTCGCTTCGCTGATTTCCCGTTGCGCGAAGACGCGCCCAACACGCCCCCCGACACGCCACGGCTGGGTTTCTGATCCGTGCTGGTTCTGGACAGCAACACCATCAGCTACTACTTCCGCGGCGATCCGGATGTGGTGCCGCGGTTGCAGGCTGTGCATCCGGCCGAGGCCGGCGTGCCAGCCATCGTGGAGTACGAACTGCGCTACGGCCTGATGCGTCTGCCCCGTGCCGCTGCCACTCCGCGCCTGGTGGCCCTCGACCAGTTGCTGCGCCCGATGCGGCGCCTGCCCTTCGACGCCGAGTGCGCCGAACATGCCGCGCGCCTGCGCGTCAAACTGGAATCCTCCGGTACCCCGATCGGCCCCCACGACATCCTGATCGCCGCCACCGCCCTGCGCCACGGCGCCACCCTGGTTACCCGCAACGAACGTGAATTCTCCCGGGTTCCGGGATTGCGCTGGGTGAACTGGCACGCCAAGGGCTGAGCCGGTGATCGTGCAACGAGGATGGCGGAGCAGGGCGGGCACTGCCCGTCAACTCTTGCCCGCGCCACATCATTTCTGCGGTTTGATCAGCTCCAGCAACGCGGCCCGGCGCTTCGCGGAAAGGCTGCGATAACGCAGCAACAGGGCGCGCTCTTTCTCGTCGCGTGCCGCAGGCGAAGCTTCGTGGAGGGTGTAATCCGACTTGTCGTCGCGGATTTTTCCGGTTTCCGTCATCCCGCAGATCAGCTCGTCCAGCGAACGGCCCAGTTCCCGGCGAAGTACCGGCAACAGGCGGAAGCTTGGCGTTTCCCGCCCGTTCTCCCACGCCGACACCGATGACTTGGTAATGCCCAAGGCAAAGCCGAGCTGTTCCTGCGTCATGCCCCTGGCCACACGCGCCTCGCGAAGACGATCGGCGAAACGCTTCATCTTCATGGCTCCACGGAAACAAGGGCTTATCAAGGTATTGACACGCCATACCCGTGTCGTCTTGCCATGCGTTGACAGTTGAAGTTCGGAGATGCAAGACTCGTCGGGCAAGTATTTCCATACATGAGTATGGAAGCGATGTCCGACAGGGGGACAGATGATGTTCTGCATGGATAGCAGCTCACGGCTGCATGAAGGCGGCGTGGCTTCGCGCCAGTGCGTGCAGTACTCGTGGAGCGCACTTGGTCAGTATTCGCAGCGCTTTCCCTCTACCTGTTGCGGACTCCGAAGAACTTGCCGGGGCCCAAGGGCGGCATTCCACCATCGACTTCCCGGAGTGGCGCGAGTCGAGTCGAGTCGAGTCGAGGTTTGGGCGCTCGAAAGAAAAATCGACGAATCGAATTTTGTTTGTCATGCCGGTTTATGCCGACACGACGAGCAAGGTCGTGGCCCGGACTCGGGGAATGGAATGCGTATGAACGCTGACTACAAAGAGGCTGGCAGCTCCGTGTTTGATCGTTTTGTTAGAGAGGGTCAGTCAGGGTTTTCTTCGGGTTGCTGCATACTACTTTGCCATTGCTTCGTGGGTTGGCGATAATTTTTCACCTAGGAGTTCAGGGGAATCATGAAGTGGTTGAAACTGTGCTTTGTTACTACGGTCCTGCTTATCGGTCTGGCGGGATGTGTTACAGACAAGGCCTATCGCATCTATGTGCCAGCCGGAACATATCCGGCAAAAGCGCTGGATGAAGTACTCATCCTGTCGACAAAGCCCGATAGGGACTACGTGGTTCTCGCTGACCTCCAGGCAAGGGGAGGGGCTGATAAGAAATTTAGAAAAATAGCAGCTCAGCTCGGTGCTGATGCGGTAATAGTTTCCCGTTTAGGAGGCTTTGCCAATGGAGTGACATGGGCTGGCGACACGGGGGGAGGCTCCTACAGCCGAATGGTCGGAATAGTCATCAAATACAAATAGGTGAAGATTGTGAAAAAAATTGCTCTTGTAATGTGTGCGGCTATGGTTTTCGGCATGACTGGTTGCGCCAGTGTGGATATCACGAAAACGGGTTCGGGTTATTACTCGCCAACGAACCCTAACGAAATAGAAATACTTAAAACCAGGCCGGACAAGAAATATGTGGAACTGGGAACTTTGACGGTCACGGGATTCAGTTCCAAGGCCGTGGCAAAAATGCACAATGCAATCAGGAGCAAGGCGGCACCCCTCGGTGCTGATGCAGTGATCATCACCGATGAAGGTGTGGTTCCCGCCGGCTTCTCCTATGAACGTTGGGCTACGGGCGTGGCGATCAAATATGACGCGGAATAGGTACATGCGCGTGCGAGATAAATGAATCTGTACCAAGGGGAGGGTCGATCGCATTTTCATGCACGGCTGAGGTCTTTCTACTGATTCGCGTTAGTTTCAGGATTTTTGCATGAAGAGATGCTACGCATTCACGTTATGTGTTTTCTGTTTGTCCATGACCGCGGCTGCTCATGCCGGTTGGCAGCAAACGAAATGGGGCATGACGGAAAGCCAGGTTATTAAGGCGGTGCCTGGTGTCGAAATAACCATCACAGACCCTCCATCAGGAGGACCTCCTGTTCGCGGTGTTCACGCCCCCTATTCAGCTTCCGGCATCAAGATGACTGCACTTTTCAAATTTGAAATGGGGGCGCTTAAAACTGTGAGCTTGACTCCGGAAAGCTTTGCGGATTGCGAGTTAATCAAGGATCCTCTCTTGGCAAAATATGGTCGTCCAGAAACGGACCAAAATGATCAGGTCCGTGGCAGTTCGATGTTGACTTGGCGCTGGAAGGATGCGGTGGGTGAAAATTCCATTGAATACAAATTCATGAGCATCATGGGAAGCATTTTGTGTTCCGTAAAATATGAGTCTTTGGACGCCGCGGAAAACAATGGCTTTTGACGGTTGAAGGAAAGTGTTTAGCACAGGGGCTCTTGTGGAAGGGTGGGGCATGGTGATTGGAAGTGTTTGTCCCAGACCTTCGCACGTCTCTCTGCCAAGTGCTGACGTGGTCCCGGCTCCTCGGCCTCGGTGAGGAGCCGGAGGTCGGGGTGAATGCTCCAAGGCGGGAGGGGCTTGCCCGACAACGATGTCACCAAGTAGCACAAGCGGGATTCGCCCCCCCCTCTCTCGTGGCCGCCACTCCCGCCTTTGCTATCTTTTGGGCTCTTCACGCCAGCCGCTGATCGCGCAGCTGGCGTCATCCATCACGGGGAGTCCTCATGCGCCTGCTGTCCACTCTGCTTGCCCTGCCTGCTCTTGCTTTGGCGCAGGCGACGCCCGCTCCGCCGCCTGCTGAGCAGCCGATGTTCTACGACATCGGCACGGCGCCGTCGGCGGCGCGGATCGAGGCGGATGTGCGGAAGATGGTGTCGTTCGGGACGCGGCATACGCTGTCGGATACGAAGTCGGACACGCGGGGGATCGGTGCGGCGCGGCGTTGGGTGCATGCGCAGTTCGAGCAGATCTCGCGGGACTGCGGCGGCTGTCTGGAGGTGCGTTACGTGAGTGGCACGGTGTCCGGCGAGCAGCGCATTCCCGATCCGGTCGAGGTGGTGGACGTGATCGCGATCCAGCGCGGCAGCGTGGACCCGGACCGCTACGTGATCATGAGTGGCGATCTTGATTCGCGGGTCAGCGACGTGATGGATGCCACCAGCGATTCGCCGGGCGCCAACGACGATGCCTCGGGCGTGGCCGGCACGCTGGAGGCGGCGCGCATCCTGAGCAAGCACAAGTTCGCCGGCACCATCGTCTATGCCGTGCTTTCCGCCGAGGAGCAGGGGCTGTTCGGCGGCAAGATCCTGGCCGGGCAGGCGAAGAAGGACGGCTGGCGCGTCGAGGCGATGCTCAACAACGACATGATCGGCAACAGCCACGGCATCGACGGCGTGGTCGACAACCACACCGTGCGGGTGTTTTCCGAAGGCACGCGTGCGGTGGAAACGGCCGACGAGGCACGCCAGCGCCGCTTCATGGGCGGCGAGCTGGATTCGCCGTCGCGCAACCTGGGCCGTTACATCGCGTCGATGGCGCGCTACGTGCCGAATCTGGACGTGATGCAGGTGTACCGGCTGGACCGTTTCGGTCGCGGTGGCCACCACAGCCCGTTCAACGAGGCCGGCATCCCGGCGGTGCGGGTGATGGAGACGCACGAGCATTACGACCGCCAGCATCAGGATCTGCGCACCGAGAATGGCCGCGTCTACGGCGACACCGTGGAAGGCATGGACTTCGACTATGCGGCCAGGATCACGGCGCTGAACGCGGTGACCCTGGCCGGGCTGGCTTCGGCACCGCCGCCGCCGGCGGAGGTGCGCATCAAGGGCGCGGTCAGCCCCGATACCACGCTGAGCTGGCAGCGTCCGCCGGCCGCGCAGGCGGGCAACCTCGCCGGTTACCGCATCCATTGGCGCCTCACCACGGACCCGGCATGGAGCAACAGTCGCTGGGTCGGTGATGTCGACAGCTTCACGCTGAAGAACGTGGTGATCGACAACTACTACTTCGGCGTGTCCGCCGTGGCCAGGGACGGCAGTGAAAGCCCGGTGGTGTTCCCCGGTGCGGCGGGCAGCTTCGGCGGTTACACCGCGCCATGAGGTGGATGTTCTGGGCCGCCGTGGCCTGTGCCCTGCTCAATCTGGGCGAGTACGTGGCGGTGACCCACGTGAATCCGAACTTCACCCTCACCTCGCCCAGAGGCGGCATTCTGCCGGGGTTCGTATGGAATGCCGGTGCCTGCTGGGCGGTGCATGCGGCGGGCAACACCGGCTATTCGGCCAGCATGCGTTTTCAACTGGGGGTCGGTGGCTGGATCCTGCTGCTGGTGCAGGTGTGGAACAACGCCTATGTCTACGCTGTTTCCACCTGATCTCCGGTCGGCGCCTGATGCGGGCATCCTGAGGCGATGAGCACGCCTGACACCGCCCCGTACTTCCTCCAGTCGGAACGCCTCGGACTGCGTTGCTGGCAGCCCGGGGATCTGTCGCTGGCGGTGCGGTTGTGGACGGATCCGGTGGTCACCCGTTTCATTGCCGCGACACCGCCGACGGCGGACGAGGCGCGAGCGCGACTGCAGCGTGAGATCGAAACGCAGGCGCAGCACGGCTTCCAGTACTGGCCGCTGTTCGTGCGTGACGGCGGCGACTTTGCCGGTTGCTGCGGATTGCGGCCGCGACCGGATGAGCCTGATGCACCGGAGTTCGGCGTGCATCTGCTGCCGACGTACTGGCGACGCGGCTATGCCAGCGAGGCGTCGTCGATGGTGTTCGGCCATGCCTTCGGCACGCTGGCCTGTCGTGCGCTGTTCGCCGGCCACAACCCGCGCAACAAAGCCTCGCGGGCGATGCTGCTGCGGCTGGGGTTCGTGCACACCCATGACGAGTTCTATCCGCCGACCGGGCTGATGCATCCCTCGTATCGGTTGGCTGCTCCGTCGGGTGGCGTGGAAAGCAAGCCGTCGTGAGCATGAAGGCCTTCGCCCTCGCCGTCGTGCTGCCCGCCATGTTGGCCGGCTGCATCCCGGCGCCGCATCGGGTGCCGTTGGTGCCGGCGCTGTCCGGCGTGGTCACCCGGGCTGGTCAGCCGGTCGCCGGTGCCGGTGTCACCGCCAGCTACGGTGTCGGCGAGCGGCATGAGGTGGATCTCGGCGTGACCGATGCGCAGGGCCGCTTCGCCGCGCCAGGCAGGAAGGACTTCCGCATGCTGCGCATGATGGGCGACCCGCTGTTCGACTGGCGCGTGGTGATCCATGCACAGGGCGGTGAGGTGACCGGCTACCGCGACCGTGGCATCGGCTATCCGCCGGCGCGGGCCGATCTCGACTGCGATCTGGACAGGACCGCCGGGCCGGTGTGTGATCTGCGCTCGCAGACACCATGAGGATCCGCTGGTGATGGAACGACCCGAAGACGTACCCGCCGCCTTCCAGCAGGCGTGGAACCATCACGACATGAGCGCATTCGGCGCGCTGTTCGACGAGGACGCGACCTTCGTCAACCGCTTCGGCCATTACGTGCGGGGCGTCGGCAAGATCGTGGCGATGCACGTGGCAGTGCACGACACCATCTATCGCGACTCCACCCTGGACAACGAGTTGATCGACGTGGTGCCGCTGGGCGCGGAGGCGGCGTTGATCCATTTCTGGAGCCGATTGTCCGCCGGCGCGGCGCATCCGGCCGGGCCACATCATGTGGACACCCTGATTCTCGCCGTGCTGGCCAGGCAGGGTGATGGCTGGCGCATCAAGGCGGTGGAGAACGTGACGCTGACCGACCCCAGGAGCGGCAAGGCGATCCTGCGGAAGTGACCGCCTGACTTTTGCCACCCGCCGTCTTGCGGCGGCGCGACGCATTGCCGCATGCCGGCGTGAAGGTGATTGCCGCAGGGTTGTGCATTCTGCGGCAGGTTGTCGCGAACCGCGTGGTGGCGCGGTTTGCGGGCCTACAATTTTGGCCATGAACTCTCCCTTTTTCCGCCCGATGCTTCGCGCGGCCGTGATGCTGTGCGCGTTCGGGGTGTACGCCGTGGCCGTCGCGCAGGACACCACGACCTCTCTTCCTGATGATTTCGAGCAGCGCGTGGCCGCCTGCACCAGTTGCCACGGTGCGCACGGTGCCGGCACGCCCGACAACGCGCTGGTGCCGCGGCTGGCCGGCAAGCCGGCCGGTTATCTGTTGCAGCAGCTGGAATATTTCCAGACCGGGCAGCGCCGGCATGCGCCGATGGAATACGTGGTGCGTCAGTTGAGCCCGGCCTATCTGCGCCAGATCGCCGGCTATTTCGCGCAGCAGGAAGTGCCGTTCGACCACCTGCCGGTGCCGGCGGTGTCGACGGAGGTGATGCGGCGCGGCGAGCAGTTGGCACTGCGCGGCGACTCCACCCGCGGCGTGCCCTCGTGCGTGAGCTGCCACGGTGACAAGCTCACCGGCGTGCAGCCGATGATGCCCGGCCTGGCCGGTTTGTCGTATGACTATCTCAGCGTGCAGCTGGCGTCATGGCGTACCCGCAGTCGTGCGGCGGACGGGCCGTATTGCATGGGCGTGGTTGCCAATCGCATGCGCGAATCGGACCTCCAGGCAGTGGCCGCATGGCTGGCCAGCCAGCCGGCGCCGGACGACATGCGCCCGGTACCGGCCAGCGAGCACACCGAACCGCTGCCGGGCTGGTGCGTGATGGGCGACAGCGGGGTGACGCCATGAAGCGCCGGCATGCATGGTGGTTGCTGGCACTGCCGGTGCTGGCCGGGGGGCTGTTGTGGTTCGGGTCCGGCGGTGACCCGGTCAAGCCGGCGCCGCCCGCACAGCGCGAAGCCGAAACCGCGGCGCTGCACGACCCGGCGGTCATCGCCCGTGGTGAATACCTGGCCACGATCGGTGATTGCGCCGCCTGCCACACGGCACGCGACGGCAAGCGCTACGCCGGCGGTCGCTCGCTGGCCACGCCGTTCGGCGCGGTGCCGGCACCGAACATCACCCCTGATGCGGATACCGGCATCGGCCAGTGGAGCTTCGACGACTTCTGGCGGGCGCTGCATCACGGCAAGGGCCGGCAGGGCGAACTGCTCTACCCGGTGTTCTCCTATACCTCGTTCACCAAGGTGAGCCGCGACGACGCGCTGGCGATCTTCGCCTACCTGAAATCGCTGCCGCCGGTACGTCGTCCGCACGACAAGCCGGGTCTTGAATTCCCCTACAGCCTGCGCAGCAGCCTGCTTGCCTGGCGCAAGCTGTACTTCAAGCCGGGCGTGTTCCAGCCGGACCCGGCGCAGTCCGCCGAGTGGAACCGCGGCGCCTATCTGGTGCAGGGCCTGGGCCATTGCAACGAGTGCCATACCGAGCGTGATTCGCTGGGCGGCATCGTGCAGGACCGCGAGCTGACCGGTGGCCGGATTCCGGCGGTGAACTGGTACGCGCCCGACCTCAGCACCCGGCCCGGCGGCGGCCTTGCCGGCTGGAGCGCGCAGGACATCGTCGATCTGCTGAAGACCGGCCAGTCGTCGAAGGGCACCGCCTTCGGGCCGATGGCCGACGTGGTGCGCCTGAGCACCCAGCACATGACTGACGCGGACCTGCAGTCGGTGGCGGTCTACCTGCAGTCGCTGCCGCCGCGCACCCCGCCCGCGGATCAGCCCGCAGCCTTCAGCCATGCCGCCGACCATGACCAGGGCGGCAAGCTGTACGCACAGCATTGCGCCGACTGCCACGGCGACCGCGGCCAGGGCCTTGCCGATGCCTATCCGCCGCTGGACGGCAACACCTCGGTGACCGAACCCACCGGCATCAACGCGATCCGCAGCATCCTGCTCGGTGGCTTTGCCCCCGCCACTGCCGCCAATCCGCAGCCCCACTCGATGCCGCCGTTCGCCCCGCAGCTGGACGACGAGGACATCGCCGCCGTGACCAACTACATCCGTCAGTCATGGTCGAACCGTGCCGGCACGGTGAAGGCCGAGGACGTGGGCGTGTACCGGCACGCGCCGATCGACTGATCTGGCAGGAGCCGGGCCGGTGACAGGCCACCTCGTTGCGGGAGGTGGCGGAGACGCCGGCCCGGGCAACCCGGTTGGCCGGGTTCAGCGCGACAGGTCGATGGCGTAGACCGCCGTGCCGTTGCCGTTGTCTTTCAGCAGGCGGATGTTGTCGAGGCCGGCGGCTTTTGCCACGTCGAGCTTGCCGGCGGCGTCGGTGAAGACGACCGGTCCGCGGGTTGTCAGCGGGGCGAAATTCCACGAGGCCGGTTCAAGATCGGCGGCACCGATGTGCTGGCGGGTTTCCAGCCACTTGGCCAGGATCTCGCGGGTGCCGTCCGGGGCGGTCAGCACGATGTTGTTGCCGTCGAGGCCGGGGAAGTGGCCGCCGCCATTGGCGCGGTAGTTGTTGGTGGCGATGATGAAGGGCTGGGCCGGGTCCACCGGCTTGCCCTGGAAGGTCAGCTCGGTGATGCGCTGGCCGCGCGGCTGCGAGACGTCGATGACGTAGTGGATGCCGCCCTGGATCTGGTCGAAGTTGTAGCCGGTGTAGCGGTTGTTGATCAGTTCCTGCTCGCCGGTTTTCGACGGGTCGATCCGGTTGAAGCGGCCGGCGGACTGTTCCAGCCACGCCTTCAGGCCGGCGCCGTCGGTTTTCACTGCGGCGAGGGTGTTGGGATAGAAGTACAGGTCGGCGGCGCTGCGCAGGGTCAGCGGGCCGGCGGGCACGTCGGTGTAGTCGTCGGGGCCGCCGAAGCCGGTGCGGAAGGCGGCGGCGGCGGACAGCACCGGCACGTCGGCCAGCTCGGGATGCGAGCGCGACAGTTCGGTGCGCACGTAGTCGATCTGGGCGGCGTTGACCGGTGCCAGCGCGGTCATGTTGCCCTCGTCGGCAAAGTGGCTGCTCATGTGCAACGTGCTTTCGCCGATCGGCGTGTTGACGTAGGCGATCGCGGCTTCGTGCGCCTGCTGCACCAGCGGCGCGATTTCGGGATCAGCCGGCACGCAGTCGTTCTTCTTCGCGCAGATGCGCCGCACTTCGCTGCGGCTTGCGGTGGGGTCGACCACCCAGCGACCGTCCTTGCGATCCAGCGTCAGCCGGATCACGCCGAGATCCTTGCCGAAGAAGTCGGCCATCACCGCCGGCACGCCACGCACCAGGCCGCGCTCGGCGTCCACATCCTTCAGGTCGGCGTAGCGTGGGCCGGGGAATTCCTGGTGCGAATGGCCGAGCAGCAGCACGTCGATGCCGGGCACGCCGGCCAGGTGCCAGCCGGCATTCTCCATCTGCGGCGTGTACGGCGCGGTGTTCAGGCCACCGTGCAGGATCGCCACGATCAGATCCGGCTTCTGCGCCTGCAGTTCGGGCAGGTATTTCTGCGCCGCCTCGACCACGCCGGTGACGGTGACCTTGCCTTCGAGGTTCTGCTTGTCCCAGTCCATGATCGCTGGCGGGGTGAAGCCGATGATGCCGACCTTGAGCGGTACGTCGATCCTGCTGCCGTCGGCGGTGTAGGCCTCGATGTCCTTCGTCACCACGGTCCACGGCTTGAAGATCGGCTGGCCGTCGCGCGCGCTGTAGACGTTGGACAGCACCAGCGGGAAATGCGGGCCGGCGCAACGGTCGCTGCGGCCGCCGTCCACGTTCATCGGCGTGCCGGTGACCTGCGACAGGAAGCCGAGGCCGTAGTTGAACTCGTGGTTGCCGGCAGTGCCGCCGTCGTAGCCCATCGCGTCCATCGCGCGGTAGACCGCCAGCTCCTGCTCGCAGGTGACCGGTTGTACCAGTGCCTGATGATCGGCCAGCACGGTGCCCTGGATGGTGTCGCCGCTGTCGAACAGGAAGGTGTTGGGGAATTCGGCGCGGGCGCGGCGGATCAGCGTGGCGGTGCGTTCGTAGCCCAGCGAGTCGTCTTCCTTGAGCTTGTAGTAGTCGTAGCTGAGCACATTGGAATGGACGTCGGTGGTTTCCAGGATCGCCACATTGGCGCGGGCGCCGTCGGGCGCCTGGCCGGTCGCGCCGGGCAGGCCGGCACAACCGGCAAGCAGGCCGGCAACAAGCAGCGGGGCGATGAACAACGGGGCGGGGCGAGCTGACATGGGCGTTCCGGGGTGTGCGGGTTCAGGGTGGAATGGCGTTTTCCGGGGCCGTCATCCCCGCGGAGGCGGGGATCCGGCGTCTTTCATCCGGTCAGGAAGGAAGGGGTTTCTGCCTTCGCGGGAGTGACAGCTTCCCGGGAATGGCGCCTGGGCGGGAGCCATCCGGTTCAAGACGGGAACGCTAGCAGATCAGGGTGACCGGATGCTTGCCGTTTCGAGGCCGCGATGCAAAGAGACGTGGCGCGCGGGTTATCCTCGTCGGAATCCGCGTGCCGTTCACGCGGCACCGAGAGGTTTTCATGATCCGCTTGTCCCGTCCCCGTTCCGTTGCCCGGCCGCTGTTGCTTGGCGCTCTGCTGCCGCTGCTCGGTGCCTGTGCCACCCAGCCGACGCTGCCTGAGCCGGCAGTGGATCCGGCGGCGATCGAAGTGCCGGTGATCGAGCGCCCGGCGGGCGAGACGCCGCAGTGGTGGTTCCGCAACGGGGCGGCGCAGGCGGCACAGGCATCGGCACAGGCGCATGCCGGCGGCCAGCGTGCGAAGAACGTGATCGTGTTTCTCGGCGACGGCATGAGCATCACCACCATTGCCGCAGCCCACGTGATGGCCGGCCAGCGCAAGGGTGGGGATGGCGAGAGCCACCGGTTGAGCTTTGAGAAGTTGCCGTTCAGCGCGTTGTCGCGCACCTACGAGACCGACCTGCAGACCCCTGATTCGGCCGGCACCATGACCGCGATCATGTCCGGGGTGAAGACCCGCGGCGGCTTCATTGGCGTGTCGCAGGTGCCGGATCGGCATGACTGCGCGGGCACGCGTGGGCAGGAACTGGTCAGCATGCTGGAGCTGGCTGCCAGCGCCGGCATGAGTACCGGCGCGGTCAGCACCGCGCGGATCACCCACGCCACTCCGGCTGCCACGTACGGCCACCTGCCCGAGCGCAACTGGGAAGTGGATGCGGCGATGCCGCAGGAAGTGCGCGACCAGGGCTGCCGCGATTTCGCCACGCAGTTGATCGATTTCCCGGTGCCCGGCGGGCTGACCGTGGCGATGGGTGGTGGCCGCGGCAATTTCATGCCGGTTGGCCAACCGGACCCGGAATATCCCGGCAAGGCCGGCAAGCGGCAGGATGGGCGCGATCTGGTCGGCGAATGGGCGTCCCGGCATCCGGAAGGAAAGTACGTGTGGAACGCGGCGCAGCTGCAGGCGCTGGATCTGGCGCAGGTGCCGCGCCTGCTGGGCCTGTTCGAGCCGTCGCACATGCATTACGAGCATGAGCGCGCCGACGATGGCGCCGGCGAACCCAGCCTGGCCGAGATGACCGTCAGCGCGCTGGAGGTGCTGCAGCAGAACCCGGACGGTTTCTTCCTGATGGTCGAGGGCGGCCGCATCGACCATGCCTTGCACGCCGGCAATGCCTACCGCGCGCTGGACGAGACGATCGCTCTTGCCGATGCGGTGCAGGCGGCGCTCGACCATGTCGATCCGGCCGAGACCCTGATCGTGGTCACCGCCGACCACAGCCACACGCTGACCTTCGCCGGCTATCCGCAGCGCGGCAATCCGATCTTGGACAAGGTCCGCGGCGCCACCGACAGCTATGCCGAGGAAAGCCACGCGGGGCTGGCCCTGGATGCCAGCGGCAAGCCGTACACCACGCTGAACTTCGCCAACGGCCCCGGCCATGTCGGCGCCAGCGACAGGCAGCCGGAAGGGCCCAAGCGTTTCCCGCACGAGCCGACGCAGTACGCCGCCACCGATCATGGCCGGCCCGACCTGAGCGACGTCGACACGACCGACCCGGATTACATGCAGGAGGCGACCGTGCCGCTGGGTGGCGAAAGCCACGGTGGCGAGGACGTGGCGATTTTCGCCGGTGGCCCCGGCGCCACGGCGTTCCATGGCGAGCTGGAGCAAAACGCGATCTTCCACGTGATCGTGCAGCACACGCCGTCGTTGCGCGCCGAGCTGTGCCGGCTGGGCAGTTGCAACGCCGACGGCGTGCCGGTGGACCGGCCGACGCGGCAGGCCTGGCTGCAGCGCGTGGAAGCCCTGTCGCCCGGGAAATGAGGGCGGCCCGGCCATGCCGGCCGGGCGGTTTTGACACGCTGTCGCGACCCGTGGCGGGCATTCGTTATGATCCCCGACTGGTCTCCAAGGGGATGTCCCGATGAGTTTTCTGCGCAAGTTGGTGCGCCACAAGACGATCGAGCAGTTGCAGTCGGAAGCCGGCAAGCGCGGCGATTTTCGCCGGGTACTGGGCCTGTGGCAGCTCACCGCCATCGGTATCGGCGGCATCATCGGGGTCGGCATTTTCGTGCTGGCCGGCCAGCAGGCGGCGGTGAATGCCGGCCCTGCGGTGGCGATCAGTTTCCTCATCGCCGGTTTCGGCAGCGCCTGCGCCGCACTGTGCTACGCCGAGTTCGCCGGGCTGATCCCGGTGACCGGCAGCGCCTACACCTACGGTTATGCGGTGCTGGGTGAATTCGCGGCGTGGATCATCGGCTGGGATCTGCTGCTCGAATACGCGCTGGTGGTCGCGGTGGTGGCGATCGGCTGGTCCGGCTACGTGCAGGTGTTGCTGGGGTCCGCCGGCGTGCATCTGCCGGAGTGGGCGCAGCAGAGCATGAGCGCGCAGACCATGCAGTACTACCTGCAGCAGATTTTCGGCGTGCATGGTGGCGAGGCGATTGCCGGCCCCAGCGACGGCCATCGTTTCAACGTGATTGCCGCCGCGGTGTCGGTGGCCGTCGCGGTGCTGTTGACCGTGCGTACCGAGTGGGGCGCGCGCTTCAATACCGCCGTGGTGGTGATCAAGGTGATCGGCGTGCTGCTGGTGGTGGGCGTGGGCGTGTTCTACATCGACACGTCGAACTGGCACCCGTTCATCCCGGCGCGGGTGGTCGATGTCAGCAGCGGGCTCGGCCATTTCGGCTGGCAGGGCGTGTTGACCGGCGCCAGCGTGGTGTTCTTCGCGGTATTCGGCTACGACACGCTGACCACGGCGGCGGAGGAGTCGAAGAACCCGCAGCGCGACCTGCCGCGCGCGGTGCTGCTGTCACTGGCGATCGCGATGCTGCTGTATGTATCGGTGTCGCTGGTGCTTACCGGCATCACCCACTACAGCAACCTCGGTGGCGAGGCGTCGGTGTCCGACGCGTTCGAGCAGATCGGCCTGCACTGGCTCAGCGTGACCATCGCGGCGGCGGCGGTGATCGGCGTCACCAGCGTGCTGTTCGCCTTCATGCTCGGCGCGGCGCGCATCTGGTTCGCACTGGCCCGCGACGGTCTGTTGCCGGCGTGGTTTGCCAAGGTCAGCCCGCGCTTCGGCACGCCGGCCCGGCCGACCATGATCCTGGGCCTGTTCACCGCACTGGTGGCCGGCCTGCTGCCGATCGGCGAGGTAGCCGAGCTGGTCAACATCGGCACGCTGACCGCTTTCATCATCATCTGCGCGTCGATCATGCTGCTGCGCGTGCGCCGGCCCGACCTGAAGCGCGGCTTCAAGACGCCGCTGGTGTGGATCACCGCGCCGCTGGGCATCCTGTTCTCCGCCGCGCTGATCTATGGCCTGCCGTGGATCACCTACGAGCGCTTCCTGTTGTGGATGGCGATCGGCTGCGTGATCTACTTCGCGTGGGGCGTGCGGCACAGCCGGATGGAGCAGGCCGGGCGGGAGTGACCCACCGGGGTCAGCACTCGCAGGCGTCGACGATCCGGTCCCGCCCGTTGCGCTTGGCCTGGCGCATGGCCTGATCGGCGCGGGCCAGCAGGGCTTCGACGGTATCCGCCGACGGGCAACGCTCGGCCACGCCGATGCTGACGGTGAGTGGCCCGTCCGGGCGCTGGATCGAGCGCACCGCAAGCCGCAGCTGTTCGGCGCGCTCGCTGGCATGGCCCAGGTCGATTCCCGGCAGCAACAGGGCGAATTCCTCGCCACCGACGCGCCCGAGCAGTTCGCCCGGGCGCAGTTGCGAGCGCATCGTCGCGGCCAGTGCGACCAGTGCGGCATCACCGGCGGCATGGCCGTGCTGGTCGTTCAGCCGCTTGAAGTGGTCGGTGTCCAGGTAAAGCATGCAGGCGGTCTGCCGGCTTCCGGACAGGTTGGCCAGTGACTGCCGGGCCAGCTCGAGGAAGCGGTTGCGCACCAGCAGGCCGGTGAGGTCGTCGGTGTCGGCGCGCTCGCGCAGCTGCTGCTCCAGCTTGAACTGCGCGAACAGCGAGCGCTCCATGAACGTGCGCAGGACCACCGACATGGCAATCGCGATGGTCATGAAGATCAGGTACTGCGCCGCTTGTATCCGGTCCACGCTGCCGGACAGCAGCATCGGCAACGGCCCCAGCGCGCTCAGCAACATGGCAATGGTGAAATCGGCCCGGCTCAGCCAGATCACCGAGGACGCCACCGGCAGCAGCAGCCCCGGGAGAATGCCGTCGGAGCGGTGCGGGTCACTGAGGCTGTTGAGGTTGATGCCGATTTCCAGCAGCAGCACGCAGGTCAGCGCCAGCGTGCTCAGTTGCCACGGCTTGCGTGCGTGGCGACTGGCCAGGGTGGTCAGCAGCATCAGTGGCACTGGCGCCAGGCGCATCCACAACGGCAGGGCCAGCGGCCGGATGAAGGTGCCGATGATCACGGCGCCGGCATACGCCAGGCTGGCAGTCATCAGCAGCGCATGCACCATGGGCCGGCGCTGGCGCAGCAGGTAGTACAGGTATTCACGGCGCCGTTCCCGTTCGTCGTGATGGCGGCTGGCAGATGCGATGGACATGTGGACCCTGGTGGAGACTTGCCTGCATTACCCCGTGCAAGACAGGTGCCATGCTGGTTGCCGGCGGTCGGAATGTGCCGGAAGCCATGCCGGGCCGTGACCTTCGGCATGGGTGCGGGTACCTGTCGCGGGTCTAGCATCGACGATTGGTTCCCGACGCGGCAAGAGGGGCGATGTACCGGATCGGTACAGCCGGCAGGCATGGCCCTGTATCGGCGCGGGCTCCGCTTCAGCCGTCGGGTTTCCCCCATCCACCCGGAGAAACCCTTGAAAGCCATCCGTCTCGTTTCCGCTCTCGCCGCCACCGCCCTCGGCATGGCCAGTTTCACCGCGCTGGCCGATGTCCCGGCGCCGCAGGATGTGCCGTATCAGGGCACTTTGAAGATCCACGTCGATGCCACTGACCTGGCGCGTCGCATCTTCCGCGTGAACGAGACCATCCCCGCGCAGCCGGGCCCGCTGACCTTGCTGTATCCGAAGTGGCTGCCCGGCCACCACTCGCCGAGCGGCCCGATCGACAAGCTCGCCGGCCTCAAGGTGACCGCCAACGGCAAGGAACTGACCTGGAAGCGCGACACGCTGGACGTGTATGCATTCCATGTGGACGTGCCCGAGGGCGCCAGCAGCGTCGAGGTGTCGTTCCAGTTCCTGTCGCCGCAGGGCAGGAACCAGGGCCGCGTGGTGATGACGCCGGAAATGCTCAACCTGCAGTGGAACGCCAACTCGGTGTATCCGGCCGGCTATTTCGCCAACCGCATCATGACCGAGACCAGCGTGACCTTCCCGGCCGGCTGGCAGTTCGGCAGCGCGCTCGAAGTGGCTTCGCGCGAAGGCAATACCGTGCACTTCAAGCCGATCGCCTATGACGACCTCGTCGATTCGCCGATCTACGCGGGCAAATACTTCAAGCGCATCGACCTGGATCCGGGCGCCAAGACCCCGGTGTACCTGAACCTCGTGGCCGATGCGGCCAAGTATCTGGAGACCACCCCCGAACAGGTGAAAGTGCACCGCAACCTGGTGCAGCAGATGTACAAGCTGTACGGCGCGCACCACTACGACCACTACGACTTCCTGCTGTCGCTCAGCAGCAAGATGAGCGGGCAGGGTCTGGAACACCAGCGCTCCAGCGAAAACGGTGTCGGCACCGGCTACTTCACCGACTGGGAGAAGACCGCGCTGGGCCGCGACCTGCTCGCGCACGAGTTCAACCACTCCTGGGACGGCAAGTACCGTCGCGGCGCCGACCTCAGCACGCCGAACTTCAACGTGCCGATGGAGGATTCGCTGCTGTGGGTGTACGAGGGCCAGACCCAGTTCTGGGGCCACGTGATCGCCGCGCGCTCCGGCCTGTGGACCGAGGAACAGGCGCGCGACATGCTTGCCTACGTCGCTGCCACCTACGACAAGGGCCGCCCCGGCCTGGCCAGCTGGCGCAACATCCAGGACACCACCAACGATCCGATCATCGCCCAGCGCGCACCGCTGCCGTACCGCAACTACCAGTCCAGCGAGGACTACTACTCCGGCGGCCAGATGATCTGGCTCGACGTCGATGCCAAGCTGCGCGACCTCAGCCGCGGCAAGCGTTCGCTGGATGATTTCGCCAAGGCCTTCTTCGGCATGAACAACGGCGACTGGCACGTCAACACCTACACCTTCGAGGACGTGGTCAACACGCTCAACGACATCCAGCCGTTCGACTGGGCCGACTACCTGCGCACCCGCGTGGACGGCCACGGCCCGTTCATCGGCGGCATCGAAGGCCACGGCTGGAAGCTGGTCTACACCGACAAGCCGTCCGCCGCCGCCAAGGCGATGGAGGCCCGCCGCCAGTCCGCCGACCTGACCTACTCGCTCGGCCTCTCGGTCGGCAAGGACGGTGGCATCGGCGACGTGCTGTGGGACGGCCCCGCCTTCAAGGCCGGCATCTCGCCGGGCATGAGCGTGGTGGCAGTCAACGGCCGCGACTACGACGCCGAAGGCCTCAAGGACGCAGTCACCGCCGCGGCCAAGGACAAGAACCAGCCGATCGAGCTGCTGGTGAAGAACTTCGACCAGTACCAGACCATCCGCATCGACTACCACGACGGCCTGAAGTACCCGCACCTGGAACGCGACACCAGCAAGCCGGACACGCTGAGCGCACTGTTCAAGGCACGCTGAGGCCAGCTCCACCCGACGATGGTTCCGGCCGCGATGTCCGACACCCGGGCATCGCGGCCGGAACCACACCAGCCGCAGGCCACCGCATCACACTTCATCACGCCGGCATCTCGGCTATACTGCGCTCCCCGCGGTACGGCCCCCGGCCGGACAACACCCCGCGCGGCCATTCATGCGCCTGTAGCTCAGCTGGATAGAGTACTGCCCTCCGAAGGCAGTACTCATGGGCTCCAAGGGGCAGGTAAAGTGTCACACCGTCCGCTACTCGAAATGCGGGCGGCAAGCAGGAAAAAGTCGTTACGCAATGCGCCTGTAGCTCAGCTGGATAGAGTATTGCCCTCCGAAGGCAAGGGTCGTGGGTTCGAATCCCGCCAGGCGCACCATTTTCCCTGTGACAGTTCTGTGCCGGATCTGGGACAAGATCCTTCCGTTGCATCCGGCGAATATGAGTAAAAGACCGTGCATCGGCTTGCTTGATATGTCACAGCGGAGGCTCGGGGGGCGATACCTGCGCGTCAGCGACGCCATCGGCTCCAGCGACGACACCCAACAGAACCGCCCCTCATGCAACCGGCGCGTCGCCAATCAATTCATCCTTAGAACCTTGATCCGGTTCAAGCGCTGGTTGCGGAACACGAGCGTGCTGCCATCAAGCGGGCTGCGGCCCAATGTCTCGCGCACCTGCAGCAACAAACGTTCGGTACCACAGCGAAAATCCGCTAGCGTACCAACCACCCAGTGCACCCCGCTCTTTGACCCTTGCGTACCGCACACCACCTTGACATTCATTAGCTTTGTCTCCAGAGCAAAGAGGGCTATGGCAATGCTCAGAGAGTACGAAGGGAAGGTGGCTTCAGCGGATGCTTACGCTGCAGTAACAACTTGATCGCATCCACCAGCTACCCAAGGCAAGGCGGCGCACGGTCAGCGAAGTGCTTGATTCGTTGCTCGCACAGACCGGATGCTAAGCATGATCACAACAACAACGCCAAGGCTCGCGAACGCGGACCTTGGCGTATCGGTGTTCTTCGTGTGGCGAGCCGGGACTCGCTCTGCGCTTGCTTTGTGGTGTCCGATAAATCAGGAGTGCCTCAACCTGACACCGTTTTTGGGATCACTCCACCTGATGTCCAACGGTGAATGTGCGCCGTTTCGACAAGTCGAACCTAATTGAATCGACTGGCACAACGCTTTCAATAGCCCCTTTAATGCCTTCCGAATGAAAGGCAATCGCTTTTTCAGCATCCTTTGAATCATAGTTTACGGAATAAACGTTGTAATAGCTTGAGTATTCATCAAGCTCATCATCAAAAGTGCTATCAAAAATCCAATACCGGGACGCTTGATCCACAGCAAGGATCAGCCGCGGTACATCATAAAAATCCCTATATCTGATGATCGTGAACAATCCCGGTGGAATAGTCATTGGATGCGCTCCGGTTTCGGAACTGGATTAGGCTGAAGCGGACTGAAGGTGCTCTTGGTACCACCCTCCGTAACGTTCACGTGTTGGCCATTTACCTGACCAGATCTAGTTGGCTCAGGAGCAACATCTACTCTGCCACCACCAGATCGAATATCCCCAGCGGTCGAAGTCCGGATTGTTCCATGCGGCACGCCAGCCCCTGCATCTTCGACTGTACGCCCCTGTGAGCCCGAGAAAGTAGTGCCTGGTGCCGGCATTTCACCTGTACCACCACGCACCACTACGCTTGCATCCGATACATCTCCTGGCGCATGAAGGTCGCCTTTAGGCTGTTGTTCTGTATTTCTGGAAACCAGTCGAGATAATGCAGGCAAGTAACGTACAATTGCGCCGCGTGTGGCAATGATCAGCAAACCACCTGCTGCACCCGTTGCGCGTGCAGCCGACCGATCCATAAACTCGCCGCGAGACAGATCGCCACGATTCATGGCGGCGATATCGCGATCAATCGCGCATGTCGATGGGCCATCGCATCGCCCATCTGGATCGGTGTTCTTGTAAGGGTTATTCGAGGCGTACCAATAGCGATTAAAGTTGAGCCCATTGATTGGGCTCACCCCAACTGGGTCACTGCTTACGAACCTTCCGATCGTCGGATCGTAATAGCGCTGCTGCATGTAAACAAACCCGCTTTCCCCATCGTTCACATGCCCCGTATACCCCGTCGGCCCCTCCGGCGGCGCGCCCAGCACCTGCACTCCGTACGGCGCGTAGTCGTACGTCTCCACGATATTGCCCTGCTGGTCAGCCTTGGCCAGCACCGTGCCTTGGGGATCGGTGTAGTAGTAGGACTTCGTTCCCGCCTGCGCCAGGCTGCTTGCCAGCGACAGCAACAGCAGGGCCAGCCAACGCGTACCTGTCTTCAGGATTTTCATGGCGCGCTCTCCGTTTCCGCTCCTTGTCCTCCCACGGATTCCGTGGCCGGCGGATCACCACCCACCAGATGCAACGGGAATATGCTGTCCGCGCTCCAGGCGGAACAGCCCGCCGCGTTGCAGGCTCTCACACGGAAGTACATGTCGCTGGTGCCCAGGATCAACTGGCTGAAGCTGGTGTTCGGGCCGTCGTAGTAGATCGACGTGCCATCCTGCGGGTGGTCCCCCTGCAACTGATAGCTCGCGAAAAACGTGTCAGGGACAATTTCCATATAAAAATAATAAGGAGAATTGTCCCTGACACCTTTTTTGCATCTGCCACAGGCAAGCTGCCGGCCAGCAGTGCCATGGACAGCAGGAAACTGGTGACGAAGCGGCGTGTCATGCGGTGGACTCCCCCAACGGAATCGCAAAACCTCAGGACGGAAAAGCAGCGAAGGTTTTTTGCGAATGTACCTGACCCAACGCGTTGGGCGCGTAGTCCACGAGCGAGCCGAGGTAGCTTGCCGGATACGCCAGGCCGGACAGGTGGCCATTGGCGTCGCACTGGCGAGTCATGGATTAATTCCCTCCGTCCCCTTTTCTCCGAGCCACCTGCCATCTCGATACCGTCCATCGCCTTGCCTCCGAACCAAAGAGAGCTATGGCAATGGCTGGCTCATGCGGGGGCAAGGTGGCTTCGGCGGGCGCTTACACCTATCACGCCCTGCTCAGCGCCGATGCTGCATCAAGCTACGAATTTTATTGACTGAAGTTCAGCACCAATCAGGTATCCCCATGCGGACCCGACTTCACGGCCTGGAACAAGACATGAACTTTTGGGCACCAACCCTTCGATACACATTCGCCTTCTGATCAATATAATCCCTCCCATACCAGACATTCTTAATGCCAAGCTGCAGCCCAGGATCATGGTAAAGAGCAACGACTCCATTGCGTCCAACGTAGTTGAATGCAACCCATCCACCATATGTAGTGCTCAAAACAACATCATATGGATCATGTGGATTCATTGCCATCAAGAATGATTTGACACCCACCCCATCCCACTCATAAAGGTCACTGGACCGATCAATGAAACCACAGGAGAACGGAGAAACCACCGCAAACAATGCGCCGTATTTGAAACACCTTACACTTTCCGTCGAGCAGTCTCTTGAAGGATAATAATGGCCATCAATCACAGCGCCCTGTTCATCAAGGGATATTGAATCCCCGTACCCATTAACAAAAATTACACCCCCATCTCTGACGCCAGAGCAGGCACAGATAAAAACTGAAATTGCCAAAATCGTAAAATTTGGCACGATACTTGAGATTTTCATTTCATTGACATCCAAATTCCGATACCGCACAAGAAAAGGGGGCGTTAACTGAACCCGCCATAGCCTTTCCCAGCGTATGAACTTTTCTTTCCCTGGCTTCAAATGCCGCACCGCTAGTTTGATATTCGTTACCCCTAACAGGCTGTTGAGAAACACCTCGCATCCGCGACAATCATAGACTCCTTCAATCAACAGGTTGCTTCAGTGCGCGGAGCGGATATCCAGCAGTTGGGCATGTTCTCGTATGTGTCGGTGGAAGATCGTGTGCCGAGCGATCATCCGATCCGCAAGCTGCGGGTGTTGGTCGACACCATCCTGAAAGAACTGGACGAGTTGTTGGCGTCGCGCTATGCGCTTGGTGGGCGCATGCCGATCCCGCCGGAACGCTTGCTGCGTGCCTCACTGTTGCAGGTGGTCTTCAGCGTGCGCAGCGAGCGGCTGTTGATGGAACAGCTCAACTACAACCTGTTGTTCCGTTGGTTCGTGGGCCTGAACATCGACGATGCCGTGTGGGATCACTCCACGTTCTCCTTCAACCGTGACCGGTTGTTCGATGCCGAGATCGCACAACGGTTCTTCGCCCACACCGTGCTGCTGGCCCGGCTCAACGATCTGGTGAGTGACGAGCATTTTTCGGTCGATGGCAGCTTGCTTGAAGCGTGGGCTTCGCACCGCAGCTTCCGCCCCAAGGATGGTTCGGATGGAGGTGATGGCAGTAACTTCCGTGGCCAGAAGCGAGGCAACGACACGCATGCCTCAACCACCGACCCGGATGCACGTCTGGCACGCAAAGGAAGCGGCTCCCAAGCGCGCCTGGCCTATCTGGCCAACGCGCTGATGGAGAATCGCAACGGCTTGCTGGTCGGCGTGGATGTACGCCATGCGACCGGCACAGGCGAGCGCGATGGTGCACTGGCGTTGGTCGATGCGCACCTTGCTGCTGGCGCGACGTTGGGAGCCGACAAGGGTTACGACGTGGCGGACTTCGTGGAACAACTCTCGGCTCGGGGCATCAAGCCACATATCGCACGCCACACCCGCAACGGCCGACATAGTGCCATCGATGCACGCACGGCACGTGGCAAGGGCTACAAGATCAGCTTGCAGGTGCGCAAACGCATCGAACAATGTTTTGGTTGGGTCAAGACCGTTGGGGATCTGCGCAAGCTGCCGTTGGCCGGGTTGCCCAAGGTCAAGGCGTGGGTGCACTGGAACTTTGCCGCTTACAACCTGATCCGGCTTGGCGGTATCGGTCAGTGGTGGAATCCGTCGCCAACCTGAGGAAACGTGCGCCCGGAAAGCACGTCCGTTATGGTTTTGCGATCAATCAGGCCTATCACGATACGTGTGGATGGGTGTTTCTCAACAGCCTGTTAGGGGCTCCCGGTCGGTTCCATGTACCCCGGAAACAACACCGCCGCCCGGCATGGCGCGGGGCGGCGGTTCGTCTTGCTCGGTTTTGTGCTCAGCTTTTCCTGATCTGGAATTCCTGCTTCGTCACCGGCTTGCCGTCCAGCGAGATCTCGACCTGGTATTTGCCCTCGGGCCACAGGTCGGGGTTCTGCACCTTGAACGTGGTGGTGGCCGGGCCGTCGGTGGCGATCGACTGGCTGATGCTGCTGACCAGCTGGCCCTTGCCTTCCAGATAGCTCCACTTGGCGTTGAGCGTGGCTCCGCTGCTGTGGCCTTCGGTGGCGACGCTGGCGTAGATGGATTTGTCGTTGGTGGCGAAGCTGGTGCCGGGGTCGGTCACCTGATACTCGGCGTTCACGGCGCTGCCCAGGGTCAGTCCGGCCACGGTCAGCGGTGCGTCTGCCGCCACGGTTTCCGGGGCGGCGATCGAGCTGGCGGAGGCCACGTCAGCCACGCTGCTGTCGATGGCGGGAGCGGCCACGGTGGCGGCCGGCGGTGTGGCTGTGCTGGCTGCAGCCGGCGGATTGGCTGGCGTGGCCGGCTCGTCCTTGCCGCAGGCGGCGAGCAGCAGCAGGCCGGCAATGGTGATGCCGTGAAGCGTGATGGAGCGGAATGAACGTGTCATGGGAAAAACTCCAGAGGCAACGACATGGGCATGCCAGCCGGTGACCGGTTGGGAAACAGACAATCCGGCAAAGGCTAGCGCGCTCGGCATGAAGCGCCGGTTAGCGGCGCGCCGGCATGCATCGGCCGTTCAGCGTGCGGTGGCCCGGGGAATCACTGGCGCACCGTGCGCGGGTTGCCGGGGCTGCCCGGCTCGCTGCTGCGGAACGGGTTGATGTCCAGCCCGCCGCGGCGGGTATAGCGGGCGTGCACGCTGAGCTGCTGCGGGGCGCAGCACTGCATCAGGTCGACGAAGATGCGCTCCACGCATTGCTCGTGGAATTCGTTGTGGGTGCGGAACGAGACCAGGTAGCGCAGCAGGCCGGCGTGGTCGATCGGCGCGCCACGGTAGCGGATCTGCACGCTGCCCCAGTCCGGCTGGCCGGTGACCGGGCAATTTGAGCGCAGCAGGTGGGAGACCACTGTCTCGGTGACCGGCGCGGCATTGGTGTCGGCCTGCAGGAAGTCTGCCCGTGGCGGGCCGTAATGGTCGATCTCGATGTCCAGGTCATCCAGCAGCACGCCGTCCAGCACGCTGACCGGAAGCGATGCGTCGTCCGCCTTGTGCAGTTGCACGTCGACCACCGCGCCGGCTGCAGCGGAGAGATCGCGCGCCAGCGTCTCGGCCAGGCTGGCCGGGTCGGCGATGCGTTCCTGGGCGAAGCCGTTGAGGTACAGCTTGAACGACTTCGATTCGATGATGTTCGGCGACGTTGCCGGCACGTGGAACTCGGCCAGCGCCACCTGCGGCTTGCCGCGGGCATCCAGCCACGACAGCTCGTAGGCGTTCCACAGGTCGCTGCCGTGGAACGGCAACGGCTCGGCCACCCCGATCTCAGCGCGCTTGGCCGCACGCGGGATCGGAAACAGCAGGGAAGAGTCGTAACGGTCGGCGTAGACGGTGTCCTTGCCGAGCGGGGAATGTTCGGGCGTGCTCATCCGCGAATTCTACCGTCCGCCAGTCACCAGCGCTTTCACCTGGTCGACCAGTGCCAGGTTGCAGGTGAAGTTTTCGCCCATGCAGCCGAGGCCGAGGTCGGAAACCTGGGAGCCGTTGCGGCCAAGCGTGCGGGTCTGCGTGGGGAGCTCCTTCCTGTGGGTCGGGAGCTCTCCCATTCTGTCACCCGGGCATGACACCGTTCAGGCGGCAGGCAACGGCGGCACGCTGGTCGGCGAGCCGTTGGAGTCCAGCGCGATCATCACGAAGCGGCCGGTGGTGCAGACGCGGCGGTCGCCGGTGAGCGGATCCTCGGCAGTCATCTCCACTTCGACCTGCATCGAGCTTCGGCCCACCTTGACGACGCTGGCGACCAGCTCGACCAGCTGGCCGCTGCGCACCGGCACGCGGAAGTTCACCTCCTCCGAGCGGGCGGTGACCACGGTGCGTCGGGCGTGGCGCGAGGCGACGATGAAGGCGGCCTTGTCCATCCACGCCAGCGCCTGGCCGCCGAACAGGGTACCGAGGTGGTTGGTGTGGTCGGGAAAGACCATTTCCAGCAGGCGGGCTTCGGGCAGGGGATTCGGCATGGGGAGGGCTTTGTCGGAAAAGTGACCGAGTCTAGCCCGGTTGCGGTGCAAGTCACGGACCTTCGGCACAAGAAGATCAGGGCGAAATCGGGTTAGGATCGAAGGGATCATGGGGGCGGTCATGCTGCCGTCCGAGTGAATTGTCCGGTTCCGTGGAGAAATGCATGCATTCGATGTTCGGCAAGTCGCGCCTCGTGGGCGCATTGGTGATGGGGCTGTTGTCCGGCGGTGTCGCCGCCCAGGGCCGGGTTCTGGAGGCGAAGGACTACGCCCAGGCCGAGCGTTTCATGTCGTACAACACGGCGCCGCTGGTTGATCACGCGGTGCAGCGGGTCAGCTGGCTGGACGACGGCCACTTCTGGTATCGCGACCATGATGCCGACGGCGACCACTTCATGCTGATGGACGTGGCCAGCGGCAAGGCCGCGCCGTTGTTCGACCAGGCGCGGCTGGCCACGGCGCTGGGCAAGGTCACCGGCAAGCCGGTGGATGCCGGGAAATTGCCGGTCACCGGCTACGAGGCGAAGTCCGACGGCCGGATCGACATCGCCGTGCGTGGCAGCCACTACCTGTGCGACCTCGCCGCCACCGAAGCTTCCTGCGTCGACGCGAACGCGAAGACGAAGGCCGGCAAGGAGCCGGGCGCGCGTTCCCCGGACGGGAAGAGCGAGGCGTTCATCCGCGACTGGAACCTGTGGGTGCGTGATGTCGCCACCGGCGAGGAAACGCAGTTGACCACCGACGGCGTCGAGAACTTCGGCTACGCCACCGACAACGCTGGCTGGAAGCACACCGACAAGGCCATCGTCGAGTGGTCGCCCGACTCGAAGCAGATCGCCACCTTCCAGCAGGACCAGCGCAAGACCGGCGACATGTACCTGATCCGCACCAAGGTCGGTCATCCCGAGCTGGAACAGTGGAAATACCCGCTGGTCGGCGACGAGGACGTGACCATGATCGAGCGCGTGGTCATCGACGTCGCGACGAAGAAGGTGGTGCGCCTGCAGATGCCGCCGGACCAGCATCGCTCCAGCCTGTGCGACGACGTCAGCTGCGGCCCGAACGGTGGCTGGGACGACGTGAAGTGGGCGGCCGACGGCAAGACCCTGGCCTTCGTCTCCACCTCGCGTGACCACAAGCACGAATGGTTCCGCATCGCCGACACCGCCACCGGCAAGGTGCGCACGGTGTTCGAGGAAGTGGTGCCGACCTGGTTCGAGAGCGGTAACGGCGCGGTCAACTGGCGTTACCTGCCGGAGACCAACGAGGCGATCTGGTTCAGCGAGCGCAGCAACTGGGGCCAGCTCTATCTGTATGACCTGGGCACCGGCAAGCTCAAGCACGCCATCACCAGTGGCGAAGGCAACGTCACCGAGGTGCTGCGGGTCGATCCGGAAACGCGCACGGTATGGTTCCGCGGCGTCGGTCGCACGCCGGGCGTGGATCCGTACTACCAGCAGTTCTTCAAGGTCAGCCTTGATGGCGGTGATGTCACCCTGCTGACCCCGGAGGCGGCCGACCACACGGTCAGCCTGTCGCCGGACGGCAGCCATTTCGTCGACGCGTACTCCACCACCACCACGCCGCCGGTTACCGTGCTGCGCAAGAGTGATGACGGCAGCGCGGTGGCCACGGTCGCCCGCGCCGACATCTCGCGGCTCAAGGCCGCCGGCTGGGTGGCGCCGGAACCGTTCACGGTGAAGGGACGCGATGGCAAGACCGACCTGTACGGCGTGATGTTCAAGCCCAGCAACTTCGACGCCTCGAAGAAGTATCCGATCGTCAACTACGTCTACCCCGGCCCGCAGACCGGCTCGGTGCGCGGGCGCAGCTTCATGCCTTCGCATGGCGACAACCAGGCGCTGGCCGAACTGGGCTTCATCGTGGTGGCGATCGATGGCATGGGTACGCCCTGGCGCTCCAAGGCCTTCCATGATGCCTACTTCGAGCACATCGAGGACAACACCTTGCCCGACCAGGTGGCGGGCATGAAGGAACTCGCCAAGCGTTATCCGTGGATCGACCTCGATCGCGCGGGTATCTGGGGCCACTCCGGTGGCGGCAATGCCACTGCGGGCGCGATGTTCCACTACCCCGATTTCTTCAAGGTCGGCTGGGCCGAGAGCGGCAACCACGACAACCGCAACTACGAGGACGACTGGGCCGAGAAGTGGCAGGGCCTGCTGGTGACCAACGAGGACGGCAGCACCAACTACGACGCCCAGGCCAACCAGAGCTTCGCCAAGAACCTCAAGGGCAAGCTGATGCTGGTGCACGGTACCCTGGACGACAACGTGCCGCCCAGCGAGACCCTGCTGGTGGCCGACGCGCTGATCAAGGCCAACAAGGATTTCGACCTGCTGATGATCCCCAACGCCCGCCACGGCTACGGCGAAGCCACGCCGTACGCCACCCGCCGGCGCTGGGATTACTTCGTGGAATTCCTCGCCGGCAATACGCCGCCGAAGCAGTACGAGCTGAAAGCGTGGCCGTGGTTCTGAGCCACGCCACGATCCGTTGAATGCAGAGGCCGGGCTTGCCCGGCCTTTTGCTGTCTGCCATTGCCGTACGTTCCGTGCGCAGGTGTCGGGCTGGCTGGTGCAGGGGGGCCGCCCGGTTTTTGCCGGGAGTTCGTGCCGGCCTTTTCGTCATTCCGGTACGGGCGGGATGGCCCAGCCCAGTCCAGCCCATGCGGTCAGGCAGCGGGTGTATCGGGCGTCACTGCCTGAAAAATCGCGAATATGACAGCGAAATGACAATATTTTCGGCGATATGCTGAAATTTTCGTTGAATTTCAACGCAAATGATCGACTTGCAGGTGTGGGGTCGCTATAGTGCGCGGTTCCATTTTTGTGACACAGATCAAATCATCATGCAGATTTCCATGGATGGGTCTTACGACCCTGCTCTGGTAGCGCTCTCTTATCTGATCGCTTCGCTGGCGGGTTTCGTCGCCATTACCTTCGCGTCGCGCATGCTGGCGCGCCGCTCCCGCCGCGTGCCGTGGCTGATCGGTGGTTCGGTGGCGATGGGTACCGGCATCTGGTCGATGCACTTCGTCGGCATGATCGCGTTCTCGCTGCCGGTGGCGATCAGCTATGACCTCGGCCTGACCCTGCTGTCGTGGGCGGCGGCGGTGTCGGTGTCGGCGCTGGCGCTGTTCATCGTCGGCTACGGCCATCTGCGCGGCTGGACGCTCGTGCTTGGTGCCGTCGTCATGGGCGCCGGCATCTGCGCGATGCACTACGGCGGCATGTGGGCGATGCGGATGAGCCCGGTGATCGTCTATGACACCACCTTGTTGCTGGCCTCGATCGTCATTGCGGTGGTGGCCTCGGGGGCAGCGCTGCTGATCCTCGCCTCGCTCAAGGAAACCCGCAGCTGGCGTGATGTGGCGCTGCGCGTCGGTGCCTCGCTGGTGATGGGCGTGGCGGTGTGCGGCATGCACTACACCGGCATGGCCGCGGCCAACTTTCCGGTTGACGCGTTCTGTTCGCCGCTGAACCAGTTGCCGGCGCAGTCGCTGCCATGGCCGACCGCGATCGGTACCCTGCTGATTCTGGGCTTCGGCATCTACTTCACGATCGGCGACGCCCGCGACATTGCCCGTGCCCATCGCGAGAAGCGCGAGCATGACGCGCGCGTGCTGACCTATGCCTTCACCGACATCGAAACCGGCCTGCCGAACCGCGCCGCGTTGTGGCAGGAGATTCCCGAGCGCGCCCGCGCCCGCACGCCGGAAGGCTTTGCGGTGGTGACGTTCCGGGTCGAGGGCCCGGAAGGGCGGGCGCCGGAACTGGCGGCCATCTCGCGGGTGCAGCAGTGCATCCAGCATGCGCTGCCCGGCGCCACGCTTGCCCGCACCCGGCCCGAGCATCTGGTCGTGTTGCTCGACGGCAGCAGCAAGGAGGTGATGTATCGCTGTGCCCCGCTGATCGCGCAGATCGAGCGGGAGCTGGCCGCACAGGGCGGCCACATGCTGTCGATCAACAGCGCGCACTGCCCCACGGATGGCGAAGGCGCGCAGGGTCTGCTGCTGCGCTCCGCACCCAAGGGTGTTGCCAATCAGGGTGCCGAGGCTTTGTCGGTCGCCTGATGTCCCGATGGCATGGCGGATACATGTCCGCTGTGCGGGCTTCTGCCGCAGTTTGCGGGAAGCGAACCGTAGGGCGGGCACAGCCCGCCATGCCGGATAGCTAGCTTCCTGCCGGCCTGGCAACGCCCTTGGCGATGGCCTCGTCGAGCAGGGCCGCCAACTGCTGGTTGGCCCGCTGGCTGGCCTGTTGCTGGCGCTGGCTCAGCATGGCCTGTTTGCTGGACAGCGCCTCTTGTTTGCGACTCAGTTCGGTTTGCTGCCGGGCCAGTTCGTCCTGTTCCCTGGACAGCCGGGCTTCCTCGCGGTCGAGTTCCTCCTCCCTGGCGTCCAGCCGGCTGCGTTCGGCGGTTCGTGCGAGGGTATCGGTCTGCGCGGCCAGTGCGGCCCGCTGGCCGGCAAGCGCGGCGCGTTGTCCGGCCAACCGGCCCTGGCTGGCGCCCAGTGCACCCTGCCGGGCACCGAGTGCGCCCTGTTCACCGCCGAGCTCGCCCTGGCGTCCACCCAGCTGCCCCTGCTCGCGGCCCAGATCGCTGATCGGAGCGTAGGCGGCCGCGGCGCGTTTCACGTAGGCCGGGTCATCGACCAGCCAGCTCTTGTCGCCACGACGGAACCACAACAGGGACTTGCCGTTGCGCTGCAGCCGTTTGGCGGCCGTCATGTCGGCATCGCTGCCGCTGACGATGAACGAGCCGCCGTCGAGCAGGACGAAGCCTTCGGCACTGTGGTCGTGCAGGGAAAAGCTGGTGTGGGTCGTGTGCGGGCCGGTTGGTGTCGGCGGCGGGGCCGGGGGCGCGGGTGGTGCGGGCGGGACAGCCGAAGGAGGTGGCGCGGGAGGTGTCGGTGGTGCAGGCGGTGCGGGCGGGAATTGCACGATTCCAGTGGAAGGAACATCCGCGCCGGCATCGGCGGCGGTCACGCGGTAGGGCAGGACGCCGACCAGTGCGATCGCGGCAACAAGCAGCCAGCTGCGGAGGCGTGACGGCGGTGGGTTCATGGTCTGCTGCAGCATGGTCAATCGCCTCTTGAGGTGATGAAAGGTGGGGGAGGCACCGGCCAGGCCGGCACTGCCCGGCGCGGCCACGCCCAGGCGCAGCAGCAGGCGGCCGTAGTCCTGCGGCATGGCGTGGCCCTGCTGCAGGACCTGCGCATCGCAGGCGGCCTCGCGCTGGATGGCGTATTCGCGCATCGCCCGGCGCAGCAGCGGATGGAAGAAAAACAGTCGTTGCGCCAGCGCGGGCACCCAGCCAAGCAGCAGGTCGCCGCGCTGCAGGTGGGCCAGTTCGTGGGCCAGCACCCAGCCGGCTTCTTCGTCTTTCAGTACCTGCCTGGCCGGCCACAGCACCACCGGTCGCAGGTAGCCGCTGACCTGGGGTGAATCGATGTCGGTGGAGACGAGTAGTTGGGGCATGCGGCGCAGGCCGAGTGACCGCGCCTGCTGTTCGCACTGCGCCAGCAGAACGTGATCGGTGGCGGGAATCGCGTTGCGCCGCAACTGGCGTGCGGCGTGGTGTTGTCGCAGCAGTCCCGGCAACTGGGCCAGCAGCAGCAACAGCCACAGGGTGATCAGCCAGATGGCCGGGCTGGTTGCGATGGCGGCAGTGGGGGCCGGCGGCAGCGGAACGACACTGCCCGTTGCCGCGCCATGTTCCACTATCAGGCCGGGGTTGCCGGCGATGGTGGCTGGCGCCAGCAACGGCAGCCGGACCGGTGCATGCCAGCACAGCCCGAGCAGTGCCTGCAGGCCGACCAGCCACCACAGGGTGCAGCGCGTGGCGGCGGACAGGTTGGGGCGCAGACGCAGCAGCAGGGCCACCACACCCACCAGCACGGCCGCCTGCAGCGAAGTCCAGACCAGTCGTTCCAGCAGCAGGGTGGCCAGATGATCGAAATCCGTCATCTCACGTCCCCTTGCGACCGGTCTGCAGCTTCGCCACCAGTGCTTCCAGCTCGGCCAGCTCCTCGTCGCTGACTTCGCCGTGCTCGGCCATCCACGCCACGAAAGGCGAGACCGAACCGCTCAGGGTTTTTTCGACGAACTGGCCCACCGCGCTGCGCATCACCTCACCCGGCGCGGTGGCGATGCTGTAGCGATACACCCCGCCGACCTGGCGGCGCCTGAGATAACGCTTGCCGCGCAGCCGCTCCATCATCGTCAGCACGGTGGAGCGCGCCAGCCCGCGGGGCTCACCGAAACCGGCGGCGACCTCGCCGACCGAGGCGCCACCGCTGGCGTCGACGTAATGCAGCAGCGCCAGTTCCTGGTCGCCGATGGAGGGCTTGCGCATGTCCTGATCCATTTGACTACACCTGTAGTCAAACTAGAGCCTGACTACAGGTGTAGTCAAGTGCCGCCAGTCAGCTCAGAACGCCATGTCGAACGACACCTCGCCCTCCACGCCGACCTGGTAGGCCGAGACGCGGCGCTCGAAGAAGTTGGTCACTTCCTGCACGTCCTGCAGGTCCATGAAGTCGAACGGATTCTTCGCGCCGTACTTCTTCGGCAGGTCGAGCTGGCTCAGGCGCTGGTCGGCACAGTATTCGAGGTACTGGCGCATCTCCTTGGCCGACAGCCCGACCACGCCGCCGGACAGCACGTCCTCGGCGAACTGGGTTTCGCAGGCGATCGCCTCTTCCAGCATCTGCTCCACCTGGGCGCGTATCTCCTCGTCGAACAGGTCCGGTTCCTCGGCCCGCACCGTGCGCACCACCTCGAAGGCGAACGCCATGTGGCAGCTCTCGTCGCGGAACACCCAGTTGGTGCCCGAGGCCAGCCCGTGCAGCAGGCCGCGCGAGCGGAAGTAGTACACGTAGGCGAACGCGGCGAAGAAGAACAACCCCTCGATGCAGGCGGCGAAGCAGATCAGGTTGAGCAGGAATTGCCGCCGCTGCTCGCGCGTCTCCAGCCGCTTGAGGTTCTGGATCGAGTCGATCCACTTGAAGCAGAACTCGCCCTTCTGGCGGATCGACGGGATGTTCTCGATCGCCGCGAACGCCTTGTTGCGTTCGGCCGGGTCGGGAATGTAGGTGTCCAGCAGGGTCAGGTAGAACTGCACGTGCAGCGCTTCCTCGTACAGCTGGCGCGACAGGTACATGCGCGCTTCCGGCGCGTTGACGTGCTGGTACAGGTTCAGCACCAGGTTGTTCGACACGATGGTGTCGCCGGTGGCGAAGAACGCGATCAGCCGATGGATCAGGTGGCGGTCCGCCGCCGACATCTTGGCGTTGAGGTCGGTGGTGTCCTGCGAGAAGTCCACCTCATCCACCGTCCAGGTGTTCTTGATCGCATTGCGATACATCTCGTAGAAGCCCGGATAGCGCATCGGGCGCAGGGTGAGCTCGAAGCCGGGGTCGAGGATGTGGGTGTTGCGTTCGGGTTGGGCGGACATGGCGGTTCCTTGTGTTTTGCCCGTCATCCCGGCGAAAGCCGGGATCCAGGGACTTTTGCCTACACGTAGTGCTGGCAAAAGCCTGAGGCGCTGGATTCCAGCTTTCGCTGGAATGACGGCAGTTGAAACGTTCTAGATGGGATATGCGAGAACGCCAGCCTTGTGTCTATCTGCTTGCCAGTCGTCGCAATGGCGTGTTGTACGTCGGCGTCACCTCCAACCTGCCAGCGCGCGTGTGGCAACACCGAAACGAGGTGGTCGAAGGTTTCACGAAGCGTCATCACGTGCATCTGCTGGTCTGGTTCGAAGTGCATGACACGATGGAATCGGCGATCACCCGCGAGAAGGCGATCAAGGCATGGAAGCGTGCGTGGAAGGTCGAGCTCATCGAGAAGTCGAATCCGTATTGGCGAGACCTCTACGCCGACATCTGCCAGTGAGCTCCAACTTCTCTGGTCGTCATTCCAGCGAAAGCTGGAACCCAGCGCCTTCATGCTTCATGGGCGCGAAGGCGCTGGGTCCCGGCTTTTGCCGGGACGACGGTGGGGCTTACTGGCAAGCCTCGCAGTACTCGGGGTTTTCCAGCGAACAGAACACCGCCGCCGTCGCCTGCTCCTGATCCGCCGCCGTCTTGGCTGACACCGTGGTCTTGGCGATCCTGGTGGCGGGGCGCGAGCGCAGGTAGTAGGTGGTCTTGATGCCGGATTTCCAGGCGTACATGTACATCGAGCTGAGCTGGCCGATGTTCGGGTTTTCCATGAACAGGTTCAGCGACTGGCTCTGGTCGATGTACGCACCGCGGGCGGCGCCGAGGTCGATCAGCGATTTCTGCGGCAGTTCCCACACCGTGCGGTAGATTGTGCGCAGGCGCTCGGGGATGGCCGCGATGTTCTGGATCGAGCCTTCGGCCAGCTTGATCGCGTCGCGGATGTCGGCGGTCCACAGGCCCAGCGTCTTGAGCTCTTCCACCAGGTAGCGGTTGACGACCAGAAAGTCACCGGAGAGCGTCTCGCGCTTGAACAGGTTGCTCACCTGCGGCTCGATGCACTCGTAGCAGCCGGCGATCGAGGCGATGGTGGCGGTCGGCGCGATCGCGATCAGCAGCGAGTTGCGCAGGCCCTTGTCCTTGATCGACGCACGCAGCGCGTCCCAGCGGGCGGTGTCGTGCGGGGTGGCGTTGGGCCAGTAGTCGAACTGCAGCTCGCCGTTGGCGGCACGGCTTTCGGCGAAGCCGGGATGTGCGCCGTGCTCGGCGGCCAGCTCGTTCGACTGCGACAACGCGTTGAAGTAGATCTCCTCGGCGATGCGCGTGGACAGTTCCAGTGCCTCGGCCGAGTCGAACGGCAGGCGCAGCTTGAAGAACACGTCCTGCAGGCCCATCACGCCCAGACCGACCGGACGCCACTTGCTGTTGGCGACCTTGGCGGTGCCGATCGGATAGAAGTTCAGGTCGATCACGCGATCGAGCTGGCGCACCGCGGTGCGCACGGTGGTGGCCAGCTTGTCGAAATCGAAGCGGCTGTCGACCACGTGGCGCGACAGGTTCACCGAGCCGAGGTTGCACACCGCCGTCTCGTCGGCGTTGGTGACCTCCAGGATCTCGGTGCACAGGTTGGACAGGTGGATGACGTTTTCCGCCTTGGCCGTCTGGTTGCTGGTGGCATTGCTGCGGTCCTTGAAGGTCATCCAGCCGTTGCCGGTCTGCGCCAGCGTGCGCAGCATGCGGGCGTACAGCTCGCGTGCCTTGACCTTCTTCACCGCCAGCCCGGCGGCTTCGGCCTCACGGTAGGCCTGCTCGAAGGTTTCGCCCCAGCTGTCGACGAAGTGCGGCACGGTCTTGGGATCGAACAGCGACCACTCGGCGTCGGCTTCCACGCGACGCATGAACTCGTCGGGGATCCAGTTGGCCAGGTTGAGGTTGTGCGTGCGGCGGGCCTCGTCGCCGGTGTTGTCGCGCAGTTCCAGGAATTCCTCGATGTCGCCGTGCCACGGCTCCAGGTAGACGCAGGCCGCGCCCTTGCGCTTGCCGCCCTGGTTGACCGCGGCGACCGAGGCGTCCAGCGTCTTCAGCCACGGCACCAGGCCGTTGGAATGGCCGTTGGTGCCACGGATCAGCGAGCCGCGCGAACGCACGCGCGAATAGGCCAGGCCGATGCCGCCGGCGAACTTGCTGAGCTTGGCCACGTCGGCGTACTTGTCGTAGATCGACTCCAGCGAATCGGCCGGCGAGTCGAGCAGGAAGCAGGAACTGAGCTGCTCGTGCGCGGTGCCGGCGTTGAACAGGGTCGGCGAGCTGGCGATGTACTCCAGCGAGGACAGCAGGCGGTACAGCTCCAGCGTCTCGCCGATGTCATTGCCGCCCAGCGCGCAGGCGATGCGCATGAAGAAGTACTGTGGCGTCTCCGTCACCAGGCGCAGCTGCGGGTGGCGCAGCAGGTAGCGGTCGTACACCGTGCGCAGGCCGAAGTATTCGAAACGGCGGGTGGCCAGCGGATCGATCGCGTCGTTGAGCTTGCGTGCGTTGGTGGTGACGAAGTCGAGCAGGCGCTGGTTGAGGATGCCCAGCTCCGCGCCACGGATGATCGACTGCGAGAAGCTCTGGATCTCCTGGCCGCTGACCTCCTTGTCGATGCAGGCGCCGAGCAGGCGCGCGGCAAGCTGGCCGTATTCGGGCTCCTCGGCGGTCAGCGCGGCGGCGGTGCGGATGGAGAGCTGGTCCAGCTCCTGCGTGGTGGCGCCGTCGTACAGGCCGCCGATGGTCTTCAGCGCCACGCGCAGCGGATCGACCGCGTGCAGGCCTTCGGCGCTGCGGGTCACCGCGCGCACGATCTTGTTGACGTCGACGGCTTCCTGACTGCCGTTGCGCTTGGTCACATGCATCGACGCGGCGTTGTGCGGCGGGGTCAGCGCGAAGGCGGATTCGGAGACGGGTGTTTCGGGGGCGGCGGGCGCGACGTTGCGCTCGCTTTCGACGGTATCGAGGGGTTGCATGGCTGGCTCCGGCTGATGGCATCAAACACCCGCTCCCGCGCGCAGGGCCTGATAGCAGCGGATTCCGGAAGACGGCGACGCAAGCGGGCGCCGTCCGGCGCCTTCGCTTCACGACGCACTTCCCCGCGGAAGCCGCCACTACACCACCGGGACTGCGTGGTCCCGGCCGTCGGCAGGTCTTCGGACTCACAGACAGGGAGCGGCATCGTGCCGGTCCACCTACTGGCCCCTGCTTCCCGGCCGCTGTGGGCCAGTGCGTTTGGATGGGGCGTTCGTTTCTGCTTACCGCTGCGGGGCAGTTCCGGAGTTGCACCGGATTCCCTTTTGAGCCGGACCGATGATCGCATCTGGCCAGGCACCGACCGGCACAACATATCGGGTGCCCAGGGGGTGGTCAACCCAATAACTTGTGCATAAGTCGGTCGGATGCCGACGTGGCGCGGCTTACAGCGCGTCGCCGTCCAGTTCGCCGGTGCGGATCCGGATCACCTGCTCCAGCGGGCTGACGAAGATCTTGCCGTCGCCGATCTTGCCGGTGCGGGCGGACGCCTGGATCGCTTCCACCACGCGCTCGAGCTGGTCGTCGGCCACGGCTGCTTCCAGCTTGATCTTGGGCAGGAAATCCACCACGTATTCGGCGCCGCGATACAGCTCGGTATGACCTTTCTGCCGGCCAAAGCCCTTCACTTCGGACACGGTGATGCCCTGCACGCCGACTTCGGCCAGCGCTTCGCGCACATCGTCCAGTTTGAACGGCTTGATGATCGCCACGACCAGCTTCATGGTTTTTCCCTGATTGGAGGCGCAGGCACGCCAATGCACTTATTTTGCCTGTCTGTGGACTGGATTGTCGCCTGACCGGCGTCCGTGTAGGACAATCCCTACACGTTTTGAATGAGCAGGCTGATGGCGAACCCAATTTCCGTTCACCTAGTATTTATCCCGACGAGCGAGAGGTGCCGTCCATGATGGATCGGCAGAGTATTGACCGGATTGCCCAACGACTTGCGTCGTTGGTACCGCCAGGGCTGGCGCAGGCGCAACAGGATTTGCGTGCCAACTTCAAGGATGTTCTGGTACAGGGATTGCACCACCTCGATCTCGTCACCCGCGAAGAGTTCGAAGTCCAGTCCCAGGTTCTGGCGCGTACCCGCGCCAAGGTTGAAGAGCTGGAGCGTCGTGTTGCCGAACTCGAGGCGGCCTCGGCTGCCGGCGCGGGTCCGTAACAGACCAAGCTCCCGGGAGCCGCCTCCGATCTGTCACCCTCACCCCGAGAACGATCGGAGGCGGTTATTTATCCAGCATCGCGATGGAGCCGCTTGATGCCGTTGTCAGCCAGCGACCCTTCCTGCGCCCGTCTGCCGTCTGGAGCCGCATGAGCCTCGCTGTCACCCTCAGCCGCGCGCAGGAAGGAATCGCCGCGCCGCAGGTCATGGTCGAAGTGCATCTTTCCGGCGGCCTGCCGTGCACGAATGTCGTCGGCCTGCCCGAGGCTGCCGTGCGCGAGGCGCGTGATCGCGTGCGCGTGGCGATCCAGAACACCGCGTTCGAATACCCCAACCGCCGCGTCACCGTGAATCTGGCACCTGCCGAACTGCCCAAGGATGGCGGCCGTTTCGACCTGCCCATTGCCTTGGGCATTCTGGCAGCCAGCGGCCAGGTGCCGCGTGAAAAACTGGACGATTGTGAATTCCTCGGTGAGCTGGCCCTGACCGGTTCGCTGCGCAGCGTGTCCGGCGTGCTGCCAGCGTTGCTGCGGGCACGCGCGCGCAACCGGCGCGTGGTGGTGCCGCGCGAAAATGCCGCCGAAGCTGCGCTGGTGCCGGATGTGGATGTGCGGGTGGCCGATACGCTGGCCGAGGTCTGCGGCTGGCTGCGTGGCGCGGACGAACTGTCCGCGCCGGTCGGCATTCCCAGCAACGGTGGTGCCCATGACGGGCCGGATCTGGCCGACGTGCGCGGCCAGTTGCAGGCTCGCCGTGCGCTGGAAATCGCTGCTGTCGGTGGCCATCACCTGCTGCTGATGGGGCCGCCGGGCACCGGCAAGACCATGCTGGCCGAGCGCCTGCCCGGCATCCTGCCGCCGTTGTCCGAGTCGGAGGCGCTGGAGACCTGCGCGATAGTCTCGGTTTCCGGGCAGGCGGCCGATCTCGCGAACTGGCGGCGGCGGCCGTTCCGGGCACCGCACCACACGGCGTCGGCAGTGGCCCTGGTCGGCGGCGGCTCGTACCCGCGGCCGGGCGAGATCTCGCTGGCACACAACGGCGTGCTGTTTCTCGACGAACTGCCGGAATTCAGCCGGCACGTGCTGGAGGTGCTGCGCGAGCCGATGGAATCCGGCCACATCATGATTTCCCGGGCGGCGCGGCGCTCGACTTTTCCGGCACAGTTCCAGTTGGTGGCGGCGATGAATCCCTGCCCTTGCGGCTACGCGGGCGATCCGCGCTGCCAGTGCACGCCGGACCAGGTGCAGCGTTACCGCTCGCGTGTTTCCGGTCCCTTGCTCGACCGCATCGACCTGTGTGTGGAAGTGCCACCGGTGCCATTGGCCGACCTTGGCCGTCCACGCGGCGAGCATGACGAAGATTCGGCCACGGTACGCGCGCGGGTGCTCCAGGCGCGCCGGCAATCATTGATGCGTGCCGGCCGGCCGAATGCCGAGATCAGCACCCGCGAACTGGAACGAGACTGCGCACTGGGGTCGGCCGAACGGCGCTGGTTCGAGGCCGCACTGGACCGGTTGCACCTGTCTGCCCGGGCCTATCACCGGGTGCTGCGCGTGGCCCGTACCATCGCCGATCTCGACGGCGGCGCGGCGACACTGGAGCGCGAGCATCTGGCCGAGGCGCTGCAGTACCGGCGGCAAATCTGAGGGCGAGGAGTGAGTGCGCAGAGCGAGGAGTGAGTGCAGAGAAGTGAGAAAGGAGTAAAAGCCGAAACGCCTCACGCTCCTGCTCTTCTCTCTCTCTCTACTCACTTCTCTGCACTCACTCCTCGCTTCAGGGTCAGGGCGGCCCGCCAGTCGCGCGGGGACAGGCCATAGTGATGGCGGAACGCCTTGCCGAATGCCGAGGCATCGGCGTATCCCACCTTCAGTGCCACCTGGCAGATATCGAGTGTGGTGTCACGCAGCAGACGCTTGCTGTGCGCCAGCCGGGTCTCGCGGATATGGGCGCCGATGCTGATGCCATGCCGCTCGAACAGCCGGAACAGACTGGCTCGCGAGCAGTTCAGTGCATGGGCGATCCGGCCGACGGTCAGCGCCGGGTTTTCTTTCCATTGGTCGATCAGCGCGCAGGCCGACGCGAACAGTGCGTCATCGGGCACGGGTTCTCCGCCGTGCTGCCGCAGCTGGCCGAGGTAGGCGGTGGTGAGTGCGCTGACTGCCTGCATGGCAGCGGCGATCGCGTCTGCATCCATGCGCGGGCCGTGGAGGGCCAGCATTTCGAGTTGTACCTCGAGCATGAGTGCCAGCGGCGTGGTCGGCAGGTTGTCCCGCAGCAGGGCGCCGCCGGTGGGCTCGTCGCCGAGGGCGGAGAGGACGAGCTGGCGTGGCAGGGTCAGGTGCAGCGCGTGGTAGCCGGTCGGTGAGTCGACCCGGCCAGCCCGTGACGTGTCGAACAGGGCCAGCCGGTGGCCCGGGCGGAATACCGTCCGGTTGTCCTTGTCGTCGCTGACGTGAATCACGCCCTGGGTGACGATGCTGATCCGCAGGTGATTGATGTCCTGCCCGGCATAGTCGGCACGCGTCGGCGCGCAGGTCATGCTGGTGAAAATGGCTCCGTCGTCGCCCTCGCAGCCGGCAAGGTGTGCGTGGTAGTCGGCGCGTGAGGCCAGTGGCGCCAGCTCGGCGCCGGCGAACAGGCTGCGCCAGTAGTCAAAACGCTCGTGTGCAGGCACGGCGTCAGTGCCGGCCTGATAGAAGCGCGGCCCACGCAGCGGGCTTGGCGATCGAGTCATGAGACACCCCTCCCCGGCCAGATGATGGCGTCCAGCCTGCCGGGTAACGGCGCAAGCATACGCCACTTGCGGCGGATCCGTGGCGCGGCCTGCGCGATGCGTGAGACAGAAAGACGAATGCCTGAGACGTTTTGACTACCGGTGTGGCGTCGTCTTGTGCGAGGGTGCGTTGCTGACCATACGGCGGGGACCGCCGGCCATGGTCGATCCTGTCAGGGAAGCATTGAAAGGGGGTGGAGCATGGCGCGCAACACGGTGAACGTGGTGTCGGCAAATCGGCGTAGGCTGTTGCTGCATGCCGCATTGACCAGCGCGCCTGGTGTGACGGCGGTACCGGGACACACGGCCGTGCTCCCGGTGCCTGCCGGTTTTGCCGTGGCCCTGGTACAGCAATGGCCGGTGATCCCGGCCTCTCCCGCCGCGACGGCCCCGGCAGTGACCTTGCCCGACGGCGGCACGCTGGCGCTCAGCGGCGCCCCGACAGCCAGCGAGGGCAACTTGGGCCGGATCGGTACGCTGAACGGCCTGAGGCATGTCATCCATGATCTGACGATCGACGCCAGCCATGCCGGTGTCGGCGCTCGCGACAGCCTCAGCGGGCAGGTATCTGCCCGTATCGAAGGTGCCCGTGCCTTCCGCGGCACCGCCTGAAGCTGCTGCAGTGACTGACGTCTCCACAGCCAGGCTGTCAGCGGGTTTCCGAGGTGGTGAGGGGCCACGCGGCATGGCGGTCATTTCCCGTTTGGCCGTGGTGCTGCGTGCGGTGAGGGGGTTGCCCGATCCGTCATCCCCGGAAGACTGGCGCTGACCCCGGCGTCATCTTCAGCCGGGCCCGCAGCGTGTCCGACTGTTTTTCCGGGATGGAGCGGAGGGCAGGTCGTGGCATGTCGGTGGCGGGTGGTTGCGCCGGCGAGAGGGCTCGGCGGGCATGGAGTCATCCGGAGCATGGATCTCCTCCACACGTTCTATTCACTTTTTCACTCTTCCGTTCCATGCCTTTGCCGTGTTTCGATACCGTTCTGGAATTTCAGGGAACCGCGACGACGATGGAACTGGGTTTGATGCTTGCCGGCCTGCTGATGATCGGCTTTCTGTCGCAGTGGCTGGCATGGCGGGTGAAGCTGCCGGCGATCGTGTTTCTGCTGCTGGTCGGCATCGTGCTGGGGCCGGTCACCGGCCTGTTCGATCCGGACGAGCTGTTGGGCGAGCTGCTGTTCCCCATGGTGTCGCTGGCGGTGGCGCTGATCCTGTTCGAGGGCAGCCTGACCCTGCGCTTCCACGAATTGCCTGGGATCGGCCGGGCGGTGCGCGGGCTGGTCAGCTACGGTGCGGTGGCGTCCCTGCTGCTGCTGGCGCTGGCGGCGCATCTGGTGGCCGGGTTGTCGTGGTCGATCGCGTTGCTGTTCGGTGCACTGGCCTGCGTGACCGGGCCGACGGTGATCGCGCCGATGCTGCGCACCCTGCGGCCGAACGCGCGCATCGCCAACACGCTGCGCTGGGAAGGCATCGTGATCGACCCGCTCGGCGCGCTGTTCGCGGTGCTGATCTACGAGGCGATCGTGTCGCGTCAGGAAGGCCACACCATCGGCATCTTCGTCGCCACCATCGGCTGTGGCGCGGTGGTCGGCGCGGCGGCGGCCTGGCTGATGGCGTTCTTCCTGCGTCGCCAGCTGATTCCCGAGTATCTGCAGAATTACGCCGTGCTGGCCTCGGTGCTGGTGGCCTTCAGTCTGTCCAACGCGCTGACCCATGAGTCGGGCCTGCTGGCGGTGACCATCATGGGCATCGCACTGGGCAACATGCGCGGCGTGCACATCGACGACATCCTCGATTTCAAGGAAAGCCTCACCACGATGCTGGTGTCGATGCTGTTCATCCTGCTGGCGGCACGGCTGCCGTGGCCGTTGCCGAAAGGCATGCTGTGGGCGGGCATCGCGTTGTTCGTGATCGCGCAGGTGCTGGTGAGGCCGGTGACGGTGGCGATCTCCAGCTTCGGCAGCTCACTCAGCTGGCGCGAGCGCGCGTTGATCGGCTGGGTGGCTCCGCGCGGCATTGTGGCGGCATCGGTGTCGGCGCTGTTCGCGCTGCGGCTGGATGAGCTGGGCGTGGAGGGGGCGGAAGCGTTGGTGCCGCTGGTGTTCACCCTGATTATCGGCACGGTGATCCTGCAGAGCGCCACCGCGCGACCGCTGGCGGTCTGGCTGAAAGTGGCCGAGCCGGAGCCGCGCGGAGTACTGGTGTTCGGCTCCGACATGGTTGCCCGCGCGATCGGCAAGGCACTGGCCGATGCCGGTTTCCGGGTGGTGCTGGCCGACGATGACTGGGACGGCATCCGCCTGGCGCGGATGGATGGCCTGTCCACGTTCTTCGGCAACCCGGCCTCGCCGCATGCCGAGCGGCACCTCGACCTGACCGGCGTGGGCCGGTTGCTGGCACTGTCGACGCACCGCGAACGCAACTCGCTGGCCTGCGTGCACTATCGGCAGGAGTTCGGCCGCGAGAAGGTCTACCGGCTGCGCAACCTCACGCCGCAGGAAAACACCGATCGTGCCGCGCTGTCCGGCAGCCTGCTGGCGCCGCCGCTGTTCGACGAGGAAATGACCCACGGCCGTTTCGCGCAGATGATGCAGGACGGCTGGCGGATCAAGACCACCCGTCTCAGCAGCACTTTCGACTGGCCCAGCTTCATCGCCAAGTACGGCCGCGACACGGTGCTGATGTTCGGCGTGGAAGAACGCGGAGCACTGCGGGTGGTCTCGACCAAGCGCGAGCTGGAGCCCAGGCCCGGCTGGACCGTGATCGCCCTGGTACCGCCGGCCGCCGGGTAGCGACCGGTCAGTTGCGTTGCTGCAGGGCCAGCTTCAGGCCGAAGCCGAGCAGCACGCCGCCGCATACGCGGTCCATCCATGTGCTGATGTGCGGCCGCCGCTGCAGCAGTCGATGGATCTGGCCGCCCATGACGGCCAGTGCCAGCGACCACGTGGTGCCGATGGCGACGAAGCTGAGGCCGAGCACCAGCAGGCCCAGCTGGGCTTGCGCGGCGTGCAGGTTGACGAACTGCGGCAGGAAGGCCAGATAGAACAGAGCCACCTTGGGGTTGAGCACATTGGTCAGCAGGCCTTGCCGGAATGCGGCGGTGAAGCCGTGGCCCCGGGTTTCGGTGGCCGCACGCTGGCCCGGCCGGGCCAGCAGCATGCGCAGTCCGATCCAGATCAGGTAGGCGGCGCCGAGGTATTTCAGCACCGAGAACGCCAGCGCCGAAGTCATCAGCAGGGCGGACAGGCCGAGTACGGCGGCAGCGGTGTGCACCAGACAGCCGGCATTGACGCCCAGTGCGGCGCCGAGGCCGGTGGCATGTCCCTCGCGGCCGCTGCGGGCGAGGATGTAGAAGGTGTCCAGTCCGGGCGTGAGCGCCAGTGCGACGCAGGCGAACAGGAAGGCGGGGTAGTGCTGGATGCCGAGCATGAGGAGCTTCCTGGGAAGGTCAGACGTTGCGGTGTTTGCCCTTGAACGGCGCGTACCAGTCGCGCAGGCGGGCGATGTCGGCCTCCATGTCAGCACTGGTGTCGAACAGGGGGCCGAGCTGGATGGTCTTGTCGGGGTAGTGGAAGGCCACCGGGAAAACCGGCACGCCGGCGTCGCGGGCGATCCGCCAGAAACCGCTCTTCCAGCGCTGTACCGGCTTGCGCGTGCCTTCCGGGGCGATGCCCAGCCACAGGCGCTCGCGCTGCCCGAACTGGTCGATCATCTGTTCCACCACGCCGCGTGCGGCGCCGCGGTCGATCGGCATGCCGCCGAGCCGGCGCAGCAGCCCGCCGAGCGGGCCGCGGAACAATTCCTGCTTGGCCATGAAGTGCACGTCAGCACCGATCGCCACCTTGATCAGCAAGCCCCAGATGCCGTCCCACCAAGACGAATGCGGGGCGGCTATCAGCACCAGTTTCGGCACGTCGGGAAACTCACCGACCAGGCTCCAGCCGCACAGTCGCAGCACGCCGCGACACAGCTTGCGCTGCCAGCCGTCGCGCAGTGCCGGCATGGAGGACGGCAGTGTGTCGGGTGTCGGCAGGTGGCCTTTCATTCGAGCTCCGGCTTGCGCGAGCGGCTTTGCTTGATCCGGCTGCGTTGCTGCTTGCCGGCCAGGCGGCGCTCCTTCGAGGCACGGGTGGGTTTCGTGGCGATGCGCTTCTTCGGCGGCTGCAGCACGCTGCGGATCAGCTCGGCCAGCCGTTCGCGCACGTCGTCGCGATTGCGCCCTTGGTCGCGGAAGCGCCGGCCCTGGATCACCAGCACGCCTTCGGCGGTGAGCCGCCGGTCACGTCGTGCCAGCAGCCGTGCGCGTACCTCCTCCGGCAACGATGGCGAGCCGGTCACGTCGAAACGCAGCTCCACCGCACTCTCGGTGCGGTTCACATGCTGCCCGCCCGGCCCATCGGCACGCAGGAAGCGCTCGACGAGTTCGGTTTCAGGCAGGGCGATGGTGCGGCTGATCGTCAGCATGTGACGAGTGTAAGGCGAGGAGTGGACTGAATGGAGCGAGGAGTGAGTGAAGAGGAGTGAGAAGTGAGTAAAAGCGCCGGGCTGGCGACGCTCCGGCTTTCTCTCACTTCTCACTCCTCTGAACTCACTTCTCGCAGGTTCCATGCGAAGCGTTCAAGCAGTCCCGAAAACGCATCATCCAACGGCGCCTCCAGCCTCATCACCTCCCCACTCACCGGATGCTTGAAGCTCAACTTCCACGCATGCAGCAACATCCGATGGCAGCCGAAGTGCTGCTTGTACAGCCGGTTGTGGTCTCCGCGGCCGTGTTGGCAGTCGCCGATCACCGGGTGGTGGATGTGCGCCAGATGCTTGCGGATCTGGCGGAAGCGGCCGCTTTCCGGTTCGGCCAGCAGCAGGCTGTAGCGTTGCTGCGGGTAGCGGCCCAGCGCGATCGGCACCTCGATCGTGGCCAGCCGGCGGTAGCGCGTGCGGGCCTCGCGGCGCGGGCCGGTCTCGCGCGAACCGGGCAGCGGGTAGTCGATCAGGTCTTCGGCCGGTTCCGGCCAGCCACGCACCACCACCAGATACTGCTTGTGCACCTCGCGTCCCATGAACTGCTCGCCCAGCGCCGCGGCCACCTCCTTGCTGCGCGCCACCAGAATCACCCCACTGGTGGCACGGTCCAGCCGGTGCGCCAGATACACGCTGTCACCGACCTGCTCGCGCAGCAGATCGATCAGGAATTCCTCGGCATTGCCGACCATCTTCGAGCGGTGCACGGCGAGGTTGGCCGGCTTGTTCACCGCGATCAGCGCGTTGTCCTGATGGAGAATGTCGAGCATGGGGAATAGGAAATAGAGAATAGGGAATAGCGTAGGTACCGTCTTGCCCCCGCTCAGGCAAGACGTATCTGCCCACGTCCCGGTCGTAGGGCGGGCAATGCCCGCCATGGCGTGCGGCTTCACCGGCGCGGGCCATGCCCGCCCTACGGGAGTTTCATGCTTTGCGGGAGCGGGGCCAGCCGATGGCGAAGGACAGCAGGCCGGCGACGGCGGCGCACAGCGGCGGCCAGAAGCCTTGTTGCGGAGCGAGGGTCCACAGCAGGGCAGCGCCGATCAACAAGGTGCTGCCGAGCAGGGCGCAGGCGAGCAGTTTGTGCTGGCGGCGGGCGTTGTCCTGTTGCAGCGCCAGCAGGGCCGGGTCGGCGACCACGTGCCGTTCGCCGCGGCCGGCCTGGCGCAGCGCGTCGCGCACCAGCCCGGGGAACTGCGGCGCCTCGTGCAGCCATTCGGGCAGGCGCTTGCGCACTTCGCGCAAAGTGCGGCGCGGGCTGTAGCGTTCGCGCAGGATGCGCTTGAGCACCGGATGCGCCACCGCCCAGATGTCGATCTCCGGATCCAGCATGCGGCCGACGCCCTCGATGTTGAGCAGGGTTTTCTGCAGCAGGATCAGTTGTGGTTGCAGGGTCAGCTCGAAGCGGCGCGCGGTCTGGAACAGCTTGACCACCAGCTCGGCCAGCGAGATCTGCGACAGCGGGCGGGTGAAGTAGGGCTCGCAGACGGTGCGCACGGCTGCTTCCAGCTCGTCCAGCCGCACCTTGCCCGGCATCCAGCCGGCGTCCACGTGCAGCTTGGCGATGCGTGCGTAGTCGCGTTCGAACAGGGCGATGAAGTTCTGCGCCAGCCAGTACTGGTCGGCCTCGGGCAGCGAGCCCATGATGCCGAAGTCCAGCGCGATGAAGCGCGGCTCATCGATGCGCGTGGGGTCGACCCAGATGTTGCCGGGGTGGGCGTCGGCGTGGAAGAAGTTGTCGCGGAACACCTGCTCGTAGAACACCCGCACGCCTTTGGCGGCCAGTGCCTTGCGGTCCAGCCCGGCGGCGTCGATCGCGGCGATGTCGTCGGAGCTGATGCCGTGCACGCGCTCCAGGGTGAGCACGCGGGTGGCGGTCAGATCCCAGTGCACCGCCGGCACGTACAGGTCGGTGCCGCTGGCGAAGTTGCGTTTCAGCAGGCTGGCGCTGGCGCCTTCGCGCTGCAGGTCCAGCTCGTTCTCCAGCATCTTCTCGACTTCGGCGACCACGTCCAGCGGGCGGATCTTGTCGGCGTTCGGATGCCAGCGCTGGGCCAGTTCGCCCAGTGAGCGCAACAACTGCACGTCACGCTCGATGCGCTTGTCGATGCCGGGGCGCAGCACCTTCACCACCACTTCGCTGCCGTCGTGCAGGGTGGCGGCATGCACCTGGGCGATCGAGGCGGAGGCCAGCGGGGTTTCGTCGAAATGGGCGTATAGACGTCCAATCTCCGATTTCAGTTCGGCCTCGACGATGGCGCGCGCCTCGCTGCCGGGGAACGGAGTGACCTGATCCTGCAGCAGTGCGAGTTCGTCGGCGATGTCCGGTGGCACCAGGTCGCGGCGGGTCGACAGTACCTGGCCGGCCTTGACGAAGATCGGGCCCAGCTCGGTCAGCGCCGCGCGCAGGCGGGCGCCGCGCGACAGGTCGCGAATGTCGGTGCGCGGTCGTGAAACCAGCGGGCGCAGCAGTTTCAGCGGGCGGTACAGGTGCGTGGCATCGACCAGTTCGTCGAGCCGGTAGGCCAACAACACCGAGGCGACGCGCAGCAGGCGTGGTACGACTTTCAGCGGGGTCATGCGGCGTTGCCCGGCAGGCGCTGCAGCAACCGTTGAATGCGGGATTCCAGCCGTTCGCTGCGCTCGCGCAGTTCGTCCACGCCGTCCAGGAAATCCTCGATCTCGCCCGGTGCCATGGCGACGCGCGCTTCATCGCGCAGCCAGTCGGCGCCGTCCTCGGCCAGATGGCCGGCACTGTCGCGTGCATGTGACAGGCCTTTGCGCACGGCTTTGGCCAGCGGTACGCCAAGCACATCGCCGAAGGTGCGGGCGAAGGCTTCCTCGAAGTCGGGAGCGAACTTGCCGGCCAGTTTCTCCAGCCGGCGAGCCAGTTCGGCGTCACCGGCGATCTCCACCTTGCCGGGGGCGATGCCATCGTCGTCGCGACGGAGCGCCATCGCCAGCAGGCTGCCCGGCGTGGCCGCCACCTTCAGCTGGCTGTCCTCGGCCGGCGGCCCGACCTTCGGCAGCCCGTCCTCGATCGTGACCGCCAGCGCCAGCTCCGGCCCACGCAGATGCAACTGCACGCTGCGCCCTTCCAGCGCCCGCAGCTTCTGCTGCGTGTCCGGATCCAGCGAAAGCACATGCGCCAGCGCGTTTTCCAGCGCACGGCCAGCCAGCCGGCGCAACGGCTGCGGCAACCAGGAGTTGGGAGTCGGGGAAGTCATTTTTTGATTGTAGCGGGGCAACGGCGAGCGTGGCTGCGCCCCGCACGCCGCTGCCCGGGTGTTTGGGGAGGGAACAGGGAGCAGGGAATGGGGAATAGGAGAAGCAGAAGAGCCAAAAGCACCGGCTTCGCTGCGACGTTGCGGGTTCGCGGAAAACCGCTCTTCCTGTTCTCTATTCCCTACTCCCCATTCCCTGGCGCCCGGAGGCGCCAAAGAAACCAAGCTGCCTCCACGCCTCGTAAACCGCCACAGCCACCGTATTCGACAGATTGAGGCTGCGGCTGTCGGGGTGCATCGGCAGGCGCAGGCGCCGGGGTTCGGGGATGGTGGCGAGCACATCGGCGGGCAGGCCGGCGGTTTCGCAGCCGAACAACAAGGCGTCGCCGTCGGCGAAGCGGGCGTCGACGTGGGCGGTGTGTCCGCGGGTGGTGAAGGCGAACACGCGCGGCGAGCCGATCGCGTCGAGGCAGGCGGTCAGGTCGTCATGCACGGCAAGGCTGGCGTACTCGTGATAGTCCAGGCCGGCGCGGCGCAGGCGGGCGTCGTCCAGTTCGAAACCCAGCGGACGGATCAGGTGCAGTGCAGCGCCGGTGTTCGCGCACAGGCGAATCACGTTGCCGGTGTTCGGCGGGATCTCGGGGTTGAACAGGATGACATTGAGCATTCGGGCATTATCGCGTGTCGGTGCGGCGGTCAGCCATCCACCTGCGGGCAGATCACGCCGTCGGCGACCAGCGTGCAGCTGCTGGGTGCGGCCAGCAGCATGGCGCCGAGGCCGGCATCGGCCAACGGCATGCTGGAAGGATCGGTGGTCAGCATGGCGCCGAGAATCAGTCCGCACACCGTCAGGCAGGCGATGAACAGGCCGCGCAACATCAGGGTCTCGAATTTCATGAGGTGTCTCCGGTGGGTGGATGGAAAAGTCCTGTACCGGTAGAGAGCAATCCCCGTGCCAGCTGGCGTGATATTCCAAGACGTTGATGTGGAAGATGTTTTTTGGAGCGGCTGATGAGCAGTGTCTGTCCGCGGACACTGCGTTGCCCGTTGCCGGACAGGCGGACGCCCCGGCATGGCCATTTGCGGCGAAGCGCGGGCGGGGCTAGCCTGCCGGGACTTTATTCGCGTGAAAGGAGATTCACCGTGGCGAAGAAACCACTTGTTCTTCTGGTTGCCGGCCTGCTGGCCCTTTCGGGCGGCCTCCCAGTGGCGCTGGCCGACACGGGCACTGCTGCAGCGACCGAAACCGCAGGGCAGCAGATTCCTGAACTCGACTACAGCCGCTTCACCCTGCCGAACGGCCTGACCGTGGTGGTTCACGAGGATCACAAGGCGCCGGTGGTGGCGGTGAGCGTGTGGTACCACGTCGGTTCCTCCTACGAACCGGCCGGCAAGACCGGCTTCGCCCACCTGTTCGAGCACCTGATGTTCCAGGGCTCGGAGAACCACAAGGACGAATTCTTCAAGCCGTTCGAACTGGCCGGTGCCACCGACCAGAACGGCACCACCTGGCTCGACCGCACCAACTATTTCGAGACCGTGCCGACCACCGCGCTGGACATGGCGCTGTGGATGGAGTCGGACCGCATGGGTCACCTGCTCGGCGCGATCGACCAGTCGCAGCTCGACGAGCAGCGCGGCGTGGTGCAGAACGAGAAGCGCCAGGGCGAGAACCAGCCCTACGGCCGTGCCAGCGAACAGCTTCTGGCCGAGGCCTTCCCGGCCAACCATCCCTACCATCACGACACCATCGGCTCGATGGCCGACCTCGACGCGGCCTCGCTGGATGACGTGAAGCAGTGGTTCCGCGACTACTACGGCGCCGCCAACACGGTGGTGGTGCTGGCCGGCGACATCACGCCGGCGGTGGCGAAGGAGAAGATGCTCAAGTACTTCGGCGACATCGCTGCCGGTCCGCAGGTGCCGCGGCCGCAGCCGTGGGTGGCGCCGCGCGACAGCTCGACCAGCAGCACGATGACTGACAACGTGGCGCAGGTCCGCATCTATCGCGAGTGGAACGTGCCCGAGCGCGGCAGCCGCGACGAGAACCTGCTCGAACTGGCCGCCGCTGTGCTCGGTGGCAGCAAGACCTCGCGGCTGTACCAGCGGCTGGTCTATCAGGACAAGCTGGCCGACGACGTCTCGGTCGGGGTGGAACAGCACACCCTGGCCAGCCTGTTCCAGTTGGAGGTCGACGTGAAGGAAGGCGTCGATCCGAAGCAGGTGGACGCCGCGATCGCCGACGAATGGGCGAAATTCCTCAAGGACGGCCCCACCGCCGATGAGCTGGAGCGGGTCAAGACGCAGACCCGCGCGGCCTTCGTGCGCGGGCTGGAGCGGGTCAACACGCAGGCCTCGATCCTGGCCGAGGGCCAGCTCTACCGCAACGATCCGGGTGCCTACCTGAAGGACTTCCAGGCATTCATGGCGGCCACCCCGGCACAGGTGACCGAGGTGGCGAACCGATGGATCGCCAAGGGCGACTACACGCTGACCGTGGTGCCGGGCAAGGTCGAGGAGGGCGATACCGCCACCGTCACCGGACGCGCCGCAGCGCCGGGCGCCCCGGAGCCGGTGCTGTCGCCCAAGGGTGATTACCGCACCGTCGCCAGCGATGTCGATCGAAGCAAGGGCGTGCCCGAGGTCGACAGCTACCCCGACCTCAGCTTCCCGGCACTGGAACACGGCAAGCTCGACAACGGCATCGAGGTGATCCTGGCCGAGCGCCACACGGTGCCGGCGGTGCAGATGCAGTTGCTGTTCGATGCCGGCTATGCCGCCGACCAGGGCCGCAAGCTGGGTACGTCCAGCTTCACCGTGTCGATGCTCGACGAAGGCACCACCAGCCTCGATTCGATCGAGATCGCCAAGCGCAAGCAGCGGCTGGGGGCGATCATCGGCGCGGGCTGTGGCCTGGACACCTGCAGCGCTTCGTTGAACGCGCTGAATGACCAGCTCAAGCCCTCGCTCGACCTGTTCGCCGACATCGTGCGCAACCCGGCCTTCCGCGAAGCCGACATCGACCGCCTGCGCGGCCAGTGGCTGGCCGGCATTGCCCAGGAAAAGAGCCAGCCCACCGGCATCGCGCTGCGCACCCTGCCGCCGCTGCTGTACGGCGAAGGCCACGCCTACGCGATCCCGTTCACCGGCTCCGGCACTGAGGCCTCGATCCAGTCGCTGACCCCGGCCGACATGCGTGCCTTCATGGCGGACTACATCCGCCCGGACAACGTGAAAATCCTGGTGGCCGGCGACACCACCATGGACCAGATCATTCCGCAGCTGAACGCGGTGTTCGGTGACTGGAAGGCCGCGGCCAGCAAGGTGCCGGCCAAGAACATCGGCAAGGTCGATCCGCCGTCGCAGGTGCGCGTGTTCCTGGTCGACCGCCCCGGAGCGCAGCAGAGCCTGATCTTGGCCGGCAGCCTGGCGCCGTCGACCAAGGCGCCGAACGATCTGGAAATCCAGACCATGAACGGGGCCTTCGGCGGCACCTTCACCTCGCGCCTGAACATGAACCTGCGCGAGGACAAGCACTGGGCCTACGGTGCCTTCAGCTTCCTGCAGAGCGCACTGGGCCAGCGCCCGTTCATGCTCTACGCGCCGGTGCAGACCGACCAGACCGCACCGTCGGTGGCCGAGATGCTGAAGGAGGCCAGGGGCGTGATCGGCGACAAGCCGTTGACCTCGGAGGAGATCGACAAGATCAAGGTCGGCGACGTGCGCAGCATGCCGGGCGGCTACCAGACCACTTCGGCGGTGATGGGCGCACTGCAGGGCATCGCCCTGTACGACCGTCCCGACGACTACGTGCAGACGCTGAAGTCGCGGATCGAGGCGCAGACCGACGCTGCGGTGGAAGCGGCGGCGAAGGAAGTGATCCATCCTGACCAGCTGACCTGGGTGATCGTCGGCGACCTGTCGAAGATCGAAGCCCCGGTGCGCACGCTGAACCTCGGCGAGGTGCAGGTGCTCGACGCCGACGGCAAGCCGGTCAAGTAGTTCGGCCGGTGAAATCCCGTGCCCCGCCTTGCGAGGCACGGGATGCTTTTTGGTAGGGCGGGCACTGCCCGCCGTGGCGTACGGCTTCACCGATGGCGGGCATTGCCCGCCCTACGCTCCTCGCTCCATTACCATGGGCCCCTCACAACCCCATCGATCGCCGCGGAGTCACCCATGCGCAAGACCCTGTTGTTGCTCGCCCCCGTGTTGTTGCTGAACGCCTGCAATTGGGGCATCACCGTCGATGATGCGGCGAGGAATGTGCGTACGGCCTGGAATGACGATGTTTCGGCCTGCCGTGAACTGGGCAAGGTCACCGTGTCGGTGATGGACCATATCGGCCCGGTCGACCGCAACGACATCAAGGTGCGCGACGAGCTGCAGGTGCTGGCCCGCAACGAGGCGGCCAAGATGCACGCCGACACCATCAAGCCGCTGGCCGAGCCGTCCGAGGGCTCGCAGCCGTGGGGTGCCTACCAGTGCGGCACGACCCGGCCGGCGGCGCCGGCCACCACGCCAGCCGCATCAGGCAGCCAGGCCCCCGCCTCCGGCGGTGCCGAGACGTTTTCCATCAAGGACAGCTGAATCCCCGGTTCCCGGGTTGATCCGGAAGGCGCGCCGCGAGGCGCGCCTTTTTCTTTGGCTGACGCCTGCGGTGGGTGTGCTTGCATCTGCAACGGCACGCACCTAAAATTCATCAATTGATAATACATATATGTATTACATACACGACATCAAATGTCCGAGCCGACCACCAGTTTTGCCCCTGCCGAACGACGCCTGGCGGTGACCTGCCAGCGTCATCCCGCTTTCCCGCGTGAGCCTGCGATGCTGGTGCGGCTGGTCAAGCACATCTACAAACGGGTGCATGACGATGCCAATGCGCTGCTCAAGCCGTGGGGCATCAATCACCCGGAATACAACCTGCTGATGATGCTGTACGGCAGTGAGGGCGGCACGCTCAATCCCTCGCAGCTGGCCGGGGCGGCGGGCGAGAAATCCGCCAACATCACGCGACTGGCCGATGCGTTGTGCCGCAAGGGGCTGATCGAGCGCACTGCCAGCGACGAAGACCGGCGCAAGGTGGCACTTACCCTGACGGCGGAGGGCGTGGCGGTGATCGAGGACTTCCTGCCGGATATCTGCGCATTGCTGGAACGCCAGCGCGGGACCATGCAAGCGCGCGAGATGGCGCAGCTGGAAAAGCTGCTGAAGAAGTTCCTGGGGCAACTCGAGCAGGCCTGACCGATGTCCGCCGTACCCTCCATCGACGCTTCCGCCACGGCAGCTCCTCGCTGGCCGTGGCTGCCCGGTTTCCTTGCCGGCGAGGCGCGATCCTGGCTGTTCGTCGGCAAGTCGCTGCTGGCGATCTACGTCACCGGCTGGCTGGCGATGTGGCTGCAGCTGGAGCAGCCGTCCACGGCGATGATCACGGTCGTGGTGGTGATGCATCCGCAAAGCGGCATGGTGCTGGCCAAGAGTTTCTACCGCGCGATCGGCACGGTGACCGGCAGCCTGTTCGGGTTGGCCCTGATCGCGGTCTTTCCGCAGCAGCGTGAGCTGTTCCTGCTGTGCCTGTCGTTGTGGCTGGCGCTGTGTTCCGGTGGTGCCACGTTCTATCGCAACTTCATGTCCTACGGCTTCGTGCTGGCTGGTTACACCGCAGCCATCGTCACCTTGCCCGCGATCACCAATCCGCTGAACGCGTTCGACTCGGCGGTGATGCGGGTCAGCGAGGTGCTGCTGGGCATCGTGGTGTCCGCCGTGGTCAGCGACCTGGTGTTGCCGGCACGGTTGCGTGGCGTATTGCGCCAGAGTGCGCGCAAGCAGTTCGGTGAGTTCATCGATTTCGTGCGTGGCAGCACCGGCGGCAGCATTCCACGCGAGCGGATGGAACAGGCACACCTGGCCTTCGTGCGTGCAGCGGTACAGCTGGAGGATCTGCGTTCCTCGGTGATCTTCGAGGATCCGGAGGCGCATGCACGCAGCTCGCGCATGCGCCTGCTCAACCAGCGCTACATGGCGGCTTCGACCAGCTTCCAGTCGCTGCATCACCTGATCAACCGGTTGCAGCGGCGCGGCATCGACGATGTGGCCGATGCATTGATCGCGCTGTACCGGCCGATCGGCGTTGCGCTGACAGCGGAGCCCGAGTCGGCACATGAGCCAGCACTGCTGGCGCAGCGCCTGCATGACTGCGTGCTGGCGATGCCGGGTCAGGTGGCCTCGTTGCGCAAGACATTCACCGAGCCGTCGGCGCAGTTGGAGTTCGATACCGGAGCCGCGCTGTTGCAGCGCTTTGCCCGCGAGCTGGGTGACTTCACCACCACCGAGGCGGCGCTGCGCAAGCCACAGCTCCGTGGCAGCGTGGAGCGGGTGCATTTCCGTCGCGGCAACGATTACGCCGGTGCGGCGGTGGCGGTGCTGCGCACCTTCCTCACCATGATCACGCTCAGCGCGTTCTGGGTGGCCAGTGCCTGGCCATTCGGTTCCAGCGCGATGCTGCTGGCCACCATCTTCGCCGGCCTGCTGGCGGCGTCACCCAATCCGGTGGGTGCGGTCAGGAACACCTTGTATGGCTATGCCGCCGGCATGGCGATGGCCGGTGTCGCGGTGTTCGTGCTGATGCCGGGCAGTGACGGCTTCCTCATGCTGGTCATGACCACGCTGCCTTTCCTGCTGATCGGCCCCTACCTCGGTACGCGCGACACGATGCCCGGCGTGGGTACGGCCTATACGCTGGGCTTTCTCTACATCCTGGCGCTGAAGAATCCGATGGTTTACGACCCGGAACACTTCTTCAACGATGCCATCGCCCAGCTTGCCGGCGTGGCACTGTCGGCGCTGGCCTTCGTGTTCCTGCCCCGGGTCACCGGCTCGCGCTGGCATCGCGAGCGCCAGCTGCGGCGTCTGCGCCGGCAGGTGACGCTGGCGGCGCAGGCTCCACTGGAAGGTCTGGCCTGGCGCTTTGAAAGCGTCAGCCGCGACCTGCTGCAGCAGGTCGTCGCGCATACCCGGCCCGGCAGTGACGAGGCCCACGAACTGCTGGCCTGGAGCCTGGCCGTGCAGGAGAGCGGGCGCGCGGTGCTGGAACTCCGCCAGGATCTGGCGGCGGGTGAACTGGATGCCGATGGCCGCCGCCATGTCGATGCGGCCTTGCAGGCCGTCGCCCGGCTGTACCAGTCGCCGGCGGCTGAAGCCTGGCTGCAGGCCGATCGTGAAGTGCTCGCGGCGATCAGCGCCACGGCCGGCATGCCGCGCGTACGCCAGCATCTGCATGGGTTGCGCAGCGCGCTGCACGATCCCGACTCGCCGCTGGCCAGCTATCTCCCCTCGACTCTGACGGAGCCCGTCGATGCCGCATGAAGTCGCTTTTCATGGCGTGCTGATGCCCGGCCTGCTGCCGGTGGTGATCGGCTGCCTGCTGCTGATGGTGCTGATCGACATGGTGGCCGGCCGGCTCGGCCTGTATCGCCATGTGTGGCATCCATCGCTGTTCCGTTTCGTCCTGTTTGTCTGCCTGTCCGGCGCCGCCGGGCTTCTGTTGCTGCGTTGAAGACATCGCCATGAAAATCCAGTCGCTGTTGCGTTTCCTGATCACTGCCGCCGTCGTCGTGGTGGCCCTGCTGCTGGGCCACGTGCTGTGGCAGCACTACCTGTACTCGCCGTGGACCCGTGACGGCCGCGTGCGCGCCGACGTGATCCAGGTGGCGCCGGATGTGTCCGGCTTGGTGGACAAGGTGGCGGTGGCCGACAACCAGTTCGTGCACAAGGGCGACCTGCTGTTCACGATCGACCCGGAGCGTTACCGCAACGCGCTGTCCCAGGCCGAGGCCAATCTCGCCGCCGCCGAGGCCAGCGCGCGGTCGGCCGGCGCCAACATCAGCGCGGCACTGGCTGCCGCCGCCGCGCGCAAGGCGGATTTCGAGATGCGTGAGCAACAGGCCGAACGCCGCGAAAAGCTGGGCGACCTGATCGCCCGCGAAGACCGTGCCGACGCGGAATCCGCCGCCAGCGCGGCCCGCGCCACCTGGCAGCAGGCACAAGCCAGTGGCCATCAGGCCGGCTCGGCGCGGGAGCAGGCCGAGGCGGCCATGCAGCAGGCTCATGTGGCACTGGAGCTGGCCCGGCTCAATCTGCAGCGCACCGAGGTGCGTGCGCCGGTGGATGGCTATGTCACCAACCTCGACGTGCGTGCCGGCGATTACGCCGCCACCGGCACGCCGCGGCTGGCGCTGATCGACAGCCACAGCTACTACATCTACGGCTATTTCGAGGAAACCAAGCTGCCGCAGTTGCGCGTGGGCGATGCGGTGGACGTGCGCCTGCTGGCCGGCGGCGTGCACCTGGAAGGCCGGATCAGCGGCATCGCCCGCGGCATCACCGACCGCGACAATCCGCGTGGCAGTGACCTGCTGGCCGACGTCAATCCCACCTTCAACTGGGTGCGGCTGGCCCAGCGCGTGCCGGTGCGCATCGCCATCGACACCGACAAGCTGCCGCCGGACACCCTGATCGCCGCCGGCATGACCGCCACCATCGAAGTGCAGCCGCGCCAGGCTGGCGCACACTGATCGCTGGCGCAGGCGCCGTGGCGGCGGTTTTGCCATCATGGCGTCTGTTCCCGATGGCAACCCCATGAACCAGCCGACCACCAAACGCCGTGGCCTGTCCCGCCTGTTGCCCTTCGCACGCCGCCGTCGTGCCGTGCTCGACAGCCTTCCCGCGTTTGCCGTTCCCGCCACCGCGATCGAGGTGCTGCCCGATCCGGCCGCCTTCCGGCAGACCCTGCTGCAACTGATCGCCGGCGCTACCCGGCGCATCGTGATCGTGGCGCTGTATCTGCAGGACGATGACGGCGGCCGTGAAGTGCTCGATGCGCTGTACGCAGCCAAGGCTCGCCGGCCGGAGCTGGAGGTCACCGTCTTCGTCGACTGGCATCGCGCGCAGCGCGGGTTGATCGGCAAGCAGAAAAGCGGTGGCAATGCCGACATGTACCGCGATTACGCCCGCCGCCTCGGTCCGGGCGTGGCGGTGTACGGCGTGCCGGTGCAGAGCCGTGAGCTGTTCGGCGTGCTGCACCTGAAGGGCTTCGTGATCGACGACACCGTGCTGTACAGCGGCGCCAGCCTCAACGATGTCTACCTCGCGCGGCACGGTCGCTATCGCCTCGACCGTTACCACCGGCTGCGGCATGCCGGGCTGGCCGATGCAATGGCCGGCTTCGTGCAGCGGCATTTCGTCGGCAACGCGGCGGTGCACCGGCTGGACATCGGCACGCCGCCGACCACGCGCTCATTGCAGCCGGCGATCCGCGCCTTCCGCCAGCAGCTGCAGAATGCGGCCTACGTGGTGCCACAGCAGCAGCCCGGCGAGGGCGAGGTGGCGGTGACGCCGCTGTGCGGCCTCGGCCGCGGCGGCAACCGGCTCAACCAGACCCTGCTGGAATTGCTGCAGGGCACCCGCGCGCGGGTGATCCTGCTGACCCCGTACTTCAACCTGCCACGCCCGGTGCGCCAGGTGCTGGGCCAGTTGCTGCGACGCGGCTGCCGCATCGACATCATGGTCGGCGACAAGGTCGCCAACGACTTCTACATCCCGCCGGAACAGCCGTTCAAACCGATCGGCCTGCTGCCCTATCTGTACGAAAACAACCTGCGCCGCTTCGCCCGCGCACACCGCCGCCAGATCGACAGCGGCCAGCTGGGCATCCACCTGTGGCGCGACGGCGACAACAGCTACCACCTCAAGGGCCTGTTCATCGACGACGACCTGGCCGTGCTGACCGGCAACAACCTCAACCCCCGCGCCTGGGCGCTGGATCTGGAAAACGGCCTGGTCCTGCGCGACCCCGCGCGCCTGTTGCAGGCGCAGCACGAAGCGGAGTGGTCAGCCCTGCGCCGCCACGCCACCCGCCTCGACGACTACCACGCGCTGCAGGCGCCGCAGACCTATCCCCCGGAAGTGCGCCGGCTGTTGCGCCGGGTCAGGCGGATCCGTCTGGACCGGTTGGCGAACAGGTTGTTGTAGGCCGGGATTGGGGATTGGGGATTCGGGATTCGCAAAAGCGTCGCCATGCGTAGGGCGGGCACCGCCCGCGGCTTCTCGCGTTGGTGTGCCGTGGCCCGCACGCCTTGTCGGGCGGTGCCCGACCTACGGGTTGCAAGCCGGGAATGGGAAGAGCCGCTGCGCCGCGTCGCGCGGGCTGTTCTCTCACTCCTCACTCCTCTCCACTCAATTCGCAAAAGCGTCGCCATGCGTAGGGCGGGCACCGCCCGCGGCTTTTTGCGTTGGCGCGCCGTGGCCCGCGCGTCTGGCGACGTGCCTGCCGGCTCGCTTCACGCGCAAGCTGGCGGCGTCACCGATGGCGGGCACTGCCCGCCCTACGCGGGGTGTGGGTCAATGGCGGAGGTGCGGGCTGTTCTCTCGCTCCTCACTCCTCGCTCTACGCGTCGAGATCCGGGATCAAACGGCTTTCGAGCCGGGCGATGTGGTCTTTCAGCAGCAGCTTGCGTTTCTTCAGGCGGGTCAGCTGCAGTTCGTCGCGGCCGATGGTGCCGGCCAGCTGTTCGATCGCCACGTCAAGGTCGCGGTGCTCCACCTTCAGTTCGGCGAGTAGATGGGCGATGTCGACGTGATCCTGAACCTGCATGGCAATGACAACGGTTGGGATGATCTTCCTAGTCTAACGCCGAACGGGACCGGGTCGCGGTGATCCTGTGCCCGCTACAATGGACGTTCCCTTTCGTGACCGGCCATCATGTCCGCCCAGCCCGATTCCCCACGCCAGCCTGCTGCCGAAGCCGACAAATTGGCCCGGCGCCTGCGTCGCCAGGTCGGCCAGGCGATCGGCGATTTCGGCATGATCGAGGACGGCGACAAGGTGATGGTGTGCCTGTCCGGCGGCAAGGATTCCCACACGCTGCTGGACATGCTGCTGCAGCTGCAGGCGAAGGCGCCGGTGCGTTTCGAGCTGATCGCGGTGAACCTGGACCAGAAGCAGCCGGGCTTCCCCGCGCACGTGCTGCCGGAATACCTCGCCGGGCGCGGCGTACCGTTCCACATCATCGAGCAGGACACCTACAGCACGGTGACCCGGGTGATCCCGGCCGGCAAGACCATGTGCAGCCTGTGCTCGCGCCTGCGTCGCGGCTCGCTGTACACCTGGGCGGCGGCCAACGGCATCACCAGGATCGCGCTGGGCCATCACCGTGACGACATCCTGGCCACGTTCTTCCTCAACATGTTCTACCAGGCCCAGCTCAAGGCGATGCCGCCGAAACTGCGCTCGGACGATGGCCGCCACGTGGTGATCCGGCCGCTGGCCTATTGCCGCGAGGACGACATCGCCGAATACGCCGCGCAGCGGCAGTTTCCGATCATCCCGTGCAACCTGTGCGGCTCGCAGGACAACATGCAGCGCAAGGCGGTGCAGGCCATGCTGGCCGACTGGGAGCGCCAGCAGCCGGGCCGCAGCGAGAACATCTTCCGGTCGCTGGCGCATGTGTCGCCATCGCATCTGGCCGATCGCCAGTTGTTCGATTTCAGTC
>Ga0222419_100201_pt1 | contig 95093 bp, 74 predicted proteins | sample 1B20Ametagenome_FD_182474 | JGI IMG/M metagenome (GOLD analysis project Ga0222419, IMG submission 182474) | Enriched microbial communities from leaf-cutter ant dump, University of Wisconsin, Madison, United States - 1B20A (version 2) | ecosystem: Environmental > Terrestrial > Nest > Insects nest...
CGTTCAACAAGTTCCTCAAAGATATCGTCTTAGCATAACAATATTTTCATGCAACCCCATCGCCAAAAGCCGCATCCTGTATATAGCGAAGCGGCTTTTCTCATTTTCAAACTGTAAAAGTCGGGTCCTGAATTTAGCCATTTTCAAACAAACTGGAAGTATGTGGGTTCATGAATTTGCCGTAATGCTTTGTTGGCTTGTACTTGTTTAAAATAAATATTAGATTATAATAACTATAAAATAAAATTACCGTCCTCCCCGGGATGCTCGTTTTTGTTTTATGGATGGCGCATGCTGTGTTATAATCTTGAGAGTGAAGAAGGGATCGATACGGAGGTATAATTTGAAGCTGTACGTGAGAACTACCGGGGAGGTGCCTTGCCGATGAATCAGCGGAAACGCGCGACCAACAATAAAAACCGGCGTCCCAAAGTAATCTCGATGCGCCTGGACGCTACATTCTTCTTCGAACGCGCGGTGCAGTCGCTGGACCGTTATCATTACGACAAGGCATTGAAGTATTTCCGACGGGCTGTCGAATACGAGCCGGAGAATCCGGTCAATCATTGCAATATGGCGGGAATTTTGTCGGAGATGGGCCGCTACGAGGAGTCGAACGACATTCTGCGTTCGGTGCTGGATCAGATCGACCCGGCCATGACCGAATGTTACTACTACCTGGCCAATAATTACGCCAACATGGAATTGTACGAAGCGGCGGAGGAAGCGCTCGTTCGTTATCTGGAGAACGACACGGAAGGCCAGTTCCTGGATGAAGCGGACGAACTGCTGGACTTGCTCGGCTACGAACTGAACCGTCCGACGAAGATCTCCACGATCAAATCGAAGGAAAACATGTTCGCCCACGATAAGGCGCGGGAGCTGCTGGAAGCGGGACGATTCGCCGAAGCGGTCAAGATGCTGGAAGAAATTATTGCGCGCGAGCCCAGTTTTCTGGCCGCCCGGAACAACTTGGGGTTGGCATACTATTACATGGGGCTGTTCGACAAATCGGTCGAGACGATCACCGAGGTGTTGGACGCGGAGCCCGGCAACCTGCACGCGCTGTGCAACCTGGCGATCTTCTACCAGCACGCAAATCGCGACGGCGAGCTTCGCTCGCTGATGGAGAAGCTCCGCAAGACGGTGCCTTTCCATCCCGAGCATGTGTTCAAGCTGGCAACGACGCTCGGCATCGTCGGAGAGCATCGCGAAGCTTACCGGCACTTCTGCCGGCTGCTCAAGACGGAACTTTCGAGCGAGCCGAGCCTGCATCATTTCGCAGCGGTCGCTGCGGCCAACCTCGGTCTGCTGGATCGCGCCGAACGTTATTGGCAGCAGGCCGGGCGGCTCGACCCCGAGTCGGAAGTGCCCGCGTATTACTTGCGGAAGCTGGATAAGATCAGATCCGGCGAAGAGAAGCCGCCGTCCCATTATCATTATCATCTGCCGTTCGAAGAGCAGTTCCGCCGCTGGGAAGCGACGCCGGGCCTCATCTCGGAAGCGTTGAGGCGGGATCCGCTCATCCGCTCCTCATTCTTCTGGGCGCTCCGGCACGGCGACAGACGCACGAAGGTGCAAGTTATCCAGGCGCTCGGTCTCGTCGCCGACGAAGAGGTCATCGAGGCGCTCAAGGCGTTCCTGATCGATCCGGAGGAGGAAGACGAGCTGAAGCGGGTAGCCGTGCTTGTCCTGCGTTCGATCGGAGTGCAGGATACGTTGGAAGTGACGTTCAACGGCCGCATCGTCACGCTGGAAGCGCGGCGCAAGTCGGGCAAGCTGCCGATCTGGGACAGCGCCTGGCAGGCGGTGCTCGAGCAAGCGCTCGGTCAGATGTCCGGCCGGTACGACGTCGTGCAGCAGCATGATATGATGACGCTGTGGGTCGACTACTTGTCCCGGGTGTATCCGGAAGTGCCGAAGCTGCATCGCTCGTCCGGCTGGGCCGCGGCGCTCGAATACTGGACTGCCAAGATGCATCGCAAGTCGATTACCTATGCCGACCTGGTCAGCCGTTACGGCGCGTCGCAGGCGAGCATCAGCCGCTACGCCAACCGGATCGACGAGGCTTGCGGCATCCGCGAGAAGCTGGACTTGACGACGCCGGTGTTTCAATAGCTCAACGTCAATAGACCATAGAGAATTATAGAGAGATGGAGGCAGAAACCATGTACAAATCCATTATTATCGGCACAGGCCCTGCCGGCCTGACGGCTGCGATCTACCTGGCGCGGGCGAATATGAATCCGCTCGTCATCGAAGGACCGGAACCGGGCGGCCAGCTCACGACGACGACCGAAGTCGAGAATTTCCCCGGGTTTCCGGAAGGCATCATGGGACCCGAGTTGATGGCCAACATGCGCAAGCAAGCAGAGCGCTTCGGCGCGGAATTCCGCACGGGCTGGGTCAATTCCGTCGATGCGTCGAAGCGGCCGTTCACCTTGGAAATAGAAGGCGGCGAGCAGCTGCAAGCCGAATCGCTCATTATTTCCACGGGCGCGTCGGCCAAGTATCTGGGCATTCCGAACGAGCGCGACAACGTCGGCCGCGGCGTGAGCACCTGCGCGACGTGTGACGGCTTCTTCTTCCGCGGCAAGAAGATCATCGTCGTCGGCGGCGGCGATTCCGCGATGGAGGAAGCGAACTTCCTGACGAAGTTCGCGTCGGAAGTCGTCCTTGTGCATCGGCGCTCCGAACTGCGGGCGTCCAAGATCATGCAGGATCGCGCGCGGGAGAACCCGAAGATCACATGGCAATTGAACCGTTCGCCGCTGGAAGTGGTGGCTGCGGGCATGGGCGTTACGGGACTCAAGGTGCGCAACAACGAGACCGGCGAAGAAGAAGTGATCGAGACGCAAGGCTTGTTCGTCGCCATCGGCCACACGCCGAACACGAAGTTCCTCGGCGGTCAGATCGAGACGGACGATATCGGCTACATCAAGGTGAAGCCCGGCACCTCCGAGACGAACGTCCCCGGCATCTTCGCCTGCGGCGACGTGCAGGACAGCAAGTATCGCCAGGCGATTACCGCGGCGGGCAGCGGCTGCATGGCGGCGCTCGATTGCGAGAAGTTCCTGGAAGGGTCGGCGGCCCACGATTGGTCGGGCGTGCTGTCGTAAGCTTGGTTGCGCGGGTTCAGCTTAGCATGAATGAGAAGCAGGAGAGGCGCTATCCCCGGCGGGAAGCGCCTCTTTTGGCATTATAACCGGTTTCCCGGCCTGTTAGCGGATGCGCACTTCCGGCAGTTCGAAGCGGTCTCCGGTCTCGTCAATCCACTGCTGCAGCCGCGCATGACAGCGTTCCCGCTGCGCCTGAAACACCGTATCGTAGCATAGGTTCGCCAGCTCGTACGGATCGCTCCGGGTATCGAACAGAAGCCAGTCATGTCCCGGCATGCAGACATATTTCCAGCCGTCGCGCATCAGCACGCCGCGCCAAGCCTGATTGACGGAATGGCGATGATATTTTCGCGGAATTTGCTGCAAATAGGCCGAATCCGGCTCGGGCTGCCGCTCCGTCTCAGCGCGGGTCTGCCGATTGCCGGTCACCAGCGGGGAGTAATCATAGCCGGTCATTCCCTCAGGCGTCGCTATGCCGCACAGCCCGAGCGTGGTGGGGGCGATATCGACATGGTTGATCACGGCGTCGCTGACACCCTTTGCCACAGGATTGGCCCCATCTTCTTTGGCAATGATGAACGGAATCCGGATCGCTTCTTCCCACGGGCTTGATTTGCCCCATTGCGCATGGGAGCCAAGGCAATCGCCGTGATCCGAGAAGAAGACGACATAGGTTTCGCGGTCCACGTTCAACTCTTGCAACGTCCTGCGTAATCGGCCGATGTTCCGGTCCAGGTTCTCGATCATGCCGCAATAACCGGCCAGATCCATCCTCGCCTTCTGCTGTACCCAGTCGACCGGCGGGACGTTCGCCCTCAGCTTCAGCTCTCTGCGATTGCCGTAATCGCAGCGCTCCAGGACAGGCGGCGTTACGAACGGATTATGCGGAGCAACGACCGACAGCGCGGCAAAGAACGGTTGATAGCTGCCGTCCGGGCTTGGCGTCTGGCAGTGCTTCCGCAGATGTCCGATCATGATGTCCGTCAACGCATCGGTTTCGTAACCGTCCAGCCTGCGCACCGTTTCGTCGTCCGATCCGAAAATATAAGCCTCGTTCTGATTGTCATTGCACTCATAGCCCATCCAGTAGGCGAACCCGCCTCGCCGCTCCGGCGGCACGTAGTGCTGCGCCGTATTCGAACCGTCGAGATGCCATTTCCCGACCCATGCCGTATGGTATCCCTCTTTGTTGAAGGTGCGGGCGATAGTGGGGATATCCGGCCGCAAAGGCGATGGCGTGCGGTTCACGCCATTCTGATGCGGGTACAGGCTTGTCAGCAGCGCGCCGCGGAACGGGGCGCACCATGGCGCGCCCGAAACGGCGGCATCGAAGCGGACCCCCATGCGGGCCAGGTTGTCGATATTGGGCGTGTACAGGTTGTCGTCTCCCCGATACCCGAGTGTTTGCGCGCGCAGTTGGTCGCACAAAATCCAGATGACATTCGGCCGCCTGCTTGCCGCCTGCTCCGGTGTCAATTCAGAGTGCAGCACCGTATCCTTCCTCTCCCCATGGCGGCTATCGTTGATGAACGCCGAACTTCACGACCAGGCGCATCCCGCATGCTCCAGCAAGCGCTTGGCCGCGCTTGAGGCGAGCCGGAACAGCGCGGGGTTCGGGGTCCCGGCATAGGCCGGCTTGTTGCGCAAGTGCGGTTCCAGCGATACGAAGCCGTCGTAGCCGGCCGCCTTCAGCCGCGCAAACAGCGCCTCCAGCTCCGCGTCGCCGTCTCCCGGCGGCGTCTCCTGCCCGTCTGCGAATCGCGCATCCTTCACATGAATATAGTCAATGTACGGCGCCAGCAGCTCATAGCCGGGCATCGCCGGCACGCCGATCTGCACGAAGTTGGCGGGATCGTATACCATCCGTAGTTGCGGGGAAGCGCAGATGCGCATCACGTCAAGGCAGCGCTGCGGGTTGTCGGCGAACATGCCCGCCTCGTGTTCAAGCAGCAGCGTGAACGGCTTCCCCTGCACCCGTCGCAGCAATTCCGCCATTCTGCGCATCACTTCATCCCGCTGCGCCTCCGGTCGTTCGCCCTCCGGAATCAGGAAGGCGAACAGCCGGATATAGCGCGTTCCGAACAGCTCCGCCGCCTCCATGGCGCGGTCGAGATCGTGCAGCTGTGTCTCGATGGGCTCGCGCACGCTTTTCTTGCCGACGCGGGAAGCGATCGCGGAGACGGCGATGCCGTGCCGGTCCAGTTCATCCTTCACCGCCAGCAGTTCGGCGCGCTCCAATACGGTAACGTTCTTCCCCCATACGCTGCGCAGTTCGAGCCAACGTATGCCCTCTGCCTGCAGCGTGGCGATTTGTTCATGCAAGTCGGGCGAAATTTCATCGGCAAAGCCGGTAAGTTTCATCGGGACACCCTCATCCTTTCCTAGCCGGATTGCCGCATTACGGCCGGCGAACCGCCAGCCGCTGGCCGCTGCGGGCCGCCTCGCGCGTCGCATACAGCACGCGCAGCGCCTGCAGACCGGCTGCGCCGTCCGCCTCGAACGGCTGCCCGCTGTGCAGCGCGTCGACGAAGGCCTGATGCTCGTTAGCCAGCGCCTCTCCATCCTTCAGCGCATGCGCCAGCTTGAGCCGTGTCGCCTGGCCGCCCTTGCACGTAGTCGCGCCCGCCTGGTAATCGTGCCGCAACTGCAGCGTCAGCTCGCCGGTGTCCATCTTGTATTGCGCCAGGCCGTCCGTGCCGTTCACTTCGAGCGTGTACAGCGACATCCCCGGGTACGTATAGGAGCTGTAGAAGGTTTCCATGACTGCGGTTGCGCCGTCCTTCAAACCGTACACCGCGGTTGTGATGTCATCGCCCTTCATCTGCGCATACAGCGTGTTGGCGTACGCCTGCACCCACTCGATATCGCTGTGCAGCCAAGCGAACAGGTCCAGCAGATGGATGCCGAGCAAGTCCAGCGCCCCCGAAGCGTCGTCCATCCGCCAATCGCCTTCGCGCAAGGTGGTGCCTTTGCTCGACAGCATTTTCCCCCTGAACGAGATGATGCTGCCAAACGCGCCTTCCCGTATCATCGCGCGCACCAGCCTCAGCGCCTCGTCGCCGCGGAAGCACATGAACATCCCGAGCTGGCGCCCGGCTGCCGCCGCCGTTGCCGCCATCCGCTCGGCCGCCTCCACGCTGTCCGCCATCGGTTTCTGGCACAGCACGTGCTTGCCGGCCTGCAGCGCCTGCACCGTCACCGCCTCGTGGAAGCGGTTGGGCACCGCGACGTCGACCCAATCCACCTCCGCATCCGCCAGCACGTCCGCCAGCCGGCCCGTCCAGTTCGGAATGCCGTGCTGCTCCGCCAGACTTCTGGCGGCTTCCTCATTCGTATCGCATACCCACTTCAACGCAGAGCCCTGGATTTGCAGATGTGCGGGCAAATGCAGCGATTGCGCGATTCGCCCAGCTCCGATCAGAGCGGAAGTCAACCTTTTCACCATGCAACATCTCCCGATTATAATGAATTCAAAATATTGTTGACGTATTGCAATGATTCCGCAGCGCTGCGGTCCAGATTGGCTTCGCTGCCTCCGCCGACAAGCGGCGAGCACATCTCGTAGGAGAGTGCCCCGGTGTAGCCGACCTCGTGCAGCGCGGCAATAAATGCCCGGTAATCAATGCCGCCCCTGCCGATCGGGATCGAAATCATCTCCATGCCGTTATTGTCGAACGTCACGGTTTCGGAACGGTATTTGTACTTGTCCCGGCGGATGTAATCGGTCAGATGCGTGTGCACGATCATGCCTTGATACTTCAATACCGTCTCGCGCATCGGCTTGAAGTGATTGTCGATGAACGGGGCGTCCAGCACCACCTTGGCGTTCGGCTCATCGATTTCGGCCATGAAGTCGAGCAGGCTGTCCGGGTCGCTGGCAATGCAGGAATGGTTCTGCACGCCGATCGTAATCCCGTACTTCGCCGCCATCTGCGCGCTTTCCCGGATGCCCGCGACACAGGCGTCCCACTGGGCCCTGTAAGGAACATTTTCCTTGAAATAGCCGGTGTACGTTCTGACCAGCTTGCAGCCCAAATCATGCGCCAGCTCGATGCTGCCGCGCATGTACATCAACTCTTTCTCCATGTAGGCCATGTCCTTGTGCTCGAAGAACGTCGCAAAATCGTGGTAGCTTGCCAGGCAGGCCAACTCCAGCCCGTTCTCCTCCAGCAGCAGCCTGATTTGCTCGCGATCTTCCTTGCCCAGGTCCAGCGGCGAGCCGTGCGGCCGCTTGCCGGCGATCTCCACGCTGTCAAACCCGAGCTTGGCCGCCTTGCGGATAAAATTCGGCAATGTCAGCGCGGTCTGGCCGCCCCAAGTGCCGGAATAGCTGACTGAATGCAATGCTGTCTTCATCGTTGTTGTCCCCCGTTACCTATATTTGTACTATGACCATGGCCGCCAGGCAGCAGGTCCTGCACCGCGTCAGGCCAGCCCGAGCACCCGGCGCAAGTTGCCTCCGACAATCAGCCCGTACTCTTCCTCCGTCAGAGGCAGGCTCTGCAAGGCGCCAAGCGCAATCAGCGTCTCCTGCTCCCGGTTGTAAGGAAAGTCCAGCCCGAAGATCAGCTTGTGCGCCTTCACCTGGGCCACCAGTTCTTCCAGTTTGTCATCGCTCAAGTAATAAGCCCTGCTCTTGTGCTTCGTAAAATTGCTGGTCAGGCCGCCGTACACGTTGCCGATTTTCCGATTGTTGAAAATAACGGCCATGGCTTCATTGAAAAAGCTGTACCCGCCGATGTGCTCCATGCTGAACTGCAAATCCGGAAAATGATACGACACTTCGTCGAACAGCAGCACGTCGTAATCCTTCAACCGGTGCCAGTGGGCGCCCGTATGGATTGTCAGGAACAGCTTGCAGTCCACCGCGGCCCGATAAACTTCCATCGCTTTGTCCGACAGGACGTTCAACTTCTGGTGCGCCGGATGAATCTTGATGCCGCGCAGCCCGAGCTCGCGAATCTGCATGACCTGTTCGCGCAGATTGTCTTTGGTGAAATCAAGCGTGCCGAAGCCGTACAATCGCTCGTTATCGGCAATTTTTTCGGCCAGCCACCGATTGTGGATGCCTTCGCCGGGATCGCGGTCGGTCTGGTCCCAGAACGGCGCGAAGCATACCGCCTGGTCGATCCCGCAATTGTCCATCATCTCCAGCAGCTTCTCCACCGTAGCATGGGGCCGGACCGTTTCCTGAAATACGTGCGCATGGTTCGCCAAAATTTTAACAGCCATCTGTTCCATTCCCCCTTGCGTGATGAAATTACCCTTTGACCGATCCGAGCATGGAGCCTTGCACAAAATATTTTTGCAGGAACGGATATACACAGATGATCGGCAGTATCGCCACAAAGACGACCGCGTACTTGATATTTTGCGAGAGCATCGTGAAGTCGATGTCGGTAGCCGAGTTGGCCTGGTCGGACAGATCGCCCGCGACGACAATGTTGCGCAGAATAATTTGCAGCGGGTACAGGTGCTTCTCGTTCAAATAGATCATGGCCGGAAAGAAGCTGTTCCAATGGTATACCGCGTAGAACAGAAACATGGTCGCCATCACCGGTTTGGAGATCGGCAGCACGACCTGGAACAAGGTGCGATACTCGCCCAGACCGTCCATCTTGGCCGCTTCCAGCAACTCTTCGGGAATATTCTCAAAGAACGTTCGCATTAGAATCATGTAAAACGCGTTGACGGCAGTCGGAATCAGCACCGCCCAGATCGTATTGATCATGCCGAACTTCAGCACGACCATGTACAGCGGTATCATTCCGGCATTGAAAAACATCGTAATGACGATGACCAGCGAGAAAAAATGGCGTCCGTAAAAATGCTTTCTCGACAACGGGTACGCGCAGAGGGAGGTCATCACCAGGTTGATCACGACGCCCATCGACGTGTATATCAGCGTATTGCCGTACGAACGCAGAATGGTGGGGTCCGAGAAGATGAACCGGTAGGCGTCGAAATTGAACTCCACCGGCAAAATATGCACGCTTCCGCTGATGACGGCAGTGCCGCCGCTGACCGAAACGATGGCCATGTAATACAGCGGGTACAACGTAATGACGACAAGGACAATCATCACAAGGATGTTGACCGCGTCGAACAACTGGAACTTGCGCGTGAGCATGCTTCAGATCGCCTCCTAGAACAGCCTTGCGCCATCGACTTTCCTTGACAGGTAATTGGCGCCGATCACGAGCGCAAAGGCGATGACGGATTGGAAAATGCCAACGGCAGCCGCATAGCTGAAGTCCGCGTCGACAAGTCCTCTCCGGTACACAAAAGTCTGAATGACGTCCCCGGTTTCATAGGTCGGGCCGCTGTACAGCAGGATGATCTTCTCGAAGCCGACGGTCATCATGTTGCCGACGGCCAGCAGGAACATGATGGTCACCACGGTCGCGATGCCGGGCAAGGTGATATGGATCGTCCTGTTCCACCGGTTCGCGCCGTCTACCGTGGCCGCCTCGTAAAGCTGGGGATCGATTGAGGCCAGCGCGGCCAAATAAATGATCGAGTTCCAGCCGAGCCCTTGCCATATTTCCGAGCTGACGTAAATCGTGCGAAACCATTCGGGCAGCGACAGAAACGTGCGCGGCTCGCCGCCCAGCCAGCCGACAAAGTCGTTAATGAGCCCTTTGTAAGACAGGAAGTTCACGACCATTCCGGCAACGACAACAGTCGACAAGAAATGAGGCAAGTAAGTCACGCTCTGCACGAACCGCTTGAAAACGGAGCCCGTCAGCTCATGCAGCAACAGGGCGAACACGATTGAGGAAGGGAAATAAAAAATAAGCGAATACACGTTAATCAACACTGTATTTCTTACAACCTTCCAAAAATACGGATCGTGCAAAAACTGCTGAAAATATTTGGTGCCGACCCATGGACTGTGCAAGAAGCCCTTCATGATGTTGTAATTCTGGAAAGCCATCAGGTTGCCGGCCAATGGCAAGTAGTGAAAAATCAAAAAGTAGACGAACGGCAGCGAAAACATGACATACAGCGCTCTGCTGCGCAGCAATCGTTTTCTGATATCCGATACATGCTTCACGGAGCAGTCCTCATTTCGAAGCGGCCATCGGACGGGCCGCCCGCCCCCGCCAAATCCCCGCATGGCAGGCGCGGACGGGCGGCTCGCCGGACCTGGTCTTATTTCACGCGAGCCAGCGCGTCATTGAATATTTTCACGAGCTTGTCGGAGCCCTTGTCCTGCAAGGCTTGCACGAAGGAGTCCCACTCGGCCGCAATCGCGCCGTCCTTGATAATAAACTTGTCCATGTTGGCTTCCAGGTAGTTATCGATCTGCGAGCGCAGTTGCTTCAACTGCTCGCGTTCTTCTTCGTTGAACGGCGGGTCGAGCACGTACGGATAGTTGGTGCCGTCGGCCATACCGTCCAGGATGATATCGTTCCACGGGTTGACGTCGCCGTTGAGCGACATTTCGTTGCGATCGTCGGACACCAGGCCCAACTGCGCCGAGAGGGCGCCCAGGTCCGAAAGCCACATGGCGGTATTCGCGGTTTCCGCCGTCTTGGTGTATTTGTCCTTGAACGCGTCCGTGAAGCTCGGAACGCCGTCCGGGCCAATCGTGTAATGCTCGCCTTCCACGCCCCAGTTGGTCAGCATCGTGCCTTCGTCGGAGTAGAACCAGTCCAGGAATTTCACGACGCGCTCCGGCTCCTTCACATCCGCCCGGACCACCCACGATTGCGTCAGTTGGCCGATCATGAACACGGGGTTGCGCACGGTGCCGTTCGGCGCTGTCAGCTTCGGCAGCATGTCGAACTTCGCGCTCGGCTTGTCTTTCTGCAAGGCAATCGTGAAGTTCACGCCAAAGCCGTTGTTATCGTCATAGAAGAAGGATTGCCCGGAAGTGAGCTTCTGCTTCCAGAGCTGCGAATCTGCCGTAATGTAATCGGGGTCCAATATTTTCTCGCTGTACAGCTTGTTCAGCCAGGTCACGGCTTCTTTGAACGCCGGCGAATTGGGCCCGAACTCGTACCGCTGCGTCGTCGGTTCGAAATATACTTTGGAGCCCGACCACGTGCTGTAGCCGCTCCCGAACTGGAACGCGACTGCATTCAGCAAATTGCCTGTGCCGTTTGCGCCATTGGCCGCTCTTGCGGCATACGGGAATGATTTCGGGTAGGCTTCCTTCATCTTCTTGAGTGCTGCATACAGTTCGTCGAAGGTGGTCGGCTTCTCCAGTCCCAATTCGTCCAGAATATCCGTGCGAATCATAGAGAACTGTCCGCCGGCCTTGGAATATTCCGGGATATCGACGAACGGAAACCCGTAAAGTTTGCCATCCACCTTGAGCTTGTTGATCTCCGGCTGCTGCTCAATGTATTTGGCCAGGTTGGGCATATCCCCTTTGTCCAAATAGGTTGTCAAATCGAGAAATACGCCGGAGTCCGCATAGTTTTGCACATCATCCTGGTCGACCAGCAAAATATCCGGCATCGAATTGGTGGCAATCAGCGTTTTTTTCTTGTCGTCATATCCGGTGTTTGGCGTGCTTTGCATGTTGATTTTGACATTCAACCGTTTCTGCACTTCCACAATGGCGACCGAATCCGGCTTGACCGGTTGGGAAGGGCTCTCTCCTCTCATCATCGTTACTTCGAGCGTCTTCTCGGGCGCGGCGCTCGCGCTTGGCGAGCCGGATGCGACTGCGCTGGGCGCGGCCGACGGCGCCGGGCTGCCGGTGCTTGTGCCGGTGTTGTTGCCCCCGCCTGCACAAGCGCTGATCAGGAGCAAGCAACCCATCATGGTCCAACCCATTTTCCACTTCATGTTCCTGAAACCTCCCTGATATTAATGGATGTGGCAGACTGCACTCGTATTGTAGGGCCGCGTTCCCGTCGCGCGCCATAACCGATCTGCATGAAAATGTGCCGTTATTCCGGATTGCCGTCCGATCGCGTCATCATGCGCATGCGCCGGAAATCCGGCACATGCTGCGGTTGCGGCATGGCCGCATGCCTTTATTGGCGCGAGTGGGCTTTGCGATAGTCCATCGGCGATACGCCCTCGTGCTTTTTGAAATTGCGCAAAAATGTCGTCCTGCTGAAGATGCCCACCCGCTCGGATATTTCGCCAATTTTCAAATCGGTTTGCAGCAGCAGTTCCTTTGCTCTCGTCATTCGCACCAATGAAATAAAATCGGTCATGTTCATGCCCGTCGTCTCCTTGAACAGGGAGGAAATATACTTGTCCGACATGCCGAATTCGGAAGCGATCGCTTCCAGGTACAGATCTTTCATATAGTTCTCTTCAATATAGCTAGTAATCATGCCGACGATGATCGTCGATTTCCGCTCTATCTTGCCGACCGTTTCCTCAATAATGCGTTCGTAAAAATGAAAGAGCAGTTGGATGCGTTCCTTGTAATCGCCCGGGAACAAGCTTACATCGGACAAGATCTCATGCTGTTCCCGCGTCAGCAACTGATCGATATTCAAGTTGCGTTCGATCAGGTAGCGATAGGCCGAATTGAACAGCATGACCAGCAACTGCCCGAGATGCGGATACGACACGCCGCGCTTGCGGTTGAAGTGGATGATCGCTTCCAGGTCGTTGCGGAGCATGTCCATATCACCGGATTTCAAACTGTTGATCACCTTGATCTCGTCGAGAAAGGAGTAGTAGTAATGCTGTTTGATTTTCATATTCGAAGCGTCGGCAATTACGTTCGGCGAATCCGCAGGCCGTTGGTCGATAACCGTCAGCGCGTCACCGAGCGACTTGTCCATCTCGGACGGATGTTCGTACACCTTGCCAACGCCGATGGTCAACTCGCAATATATATTGTCATACTCGAACACGTATTTGACTCGTTCCAGCGCGCGGTCCAGGCTTTCCCGGTCTCCGTCGTTTTGCAAATTCACCACGCATACGTACAGATGATGCTCAAGCTCCAGCAAATAGCCGTTCACCTGGTGGCGCAAAATGCCCCAGAGCACGTTTTTCAGCTTCTCCAAAATGAGCAGGCGGTCGTTCTCCGCGATGTCGCGGTAGAAGCGGTCCTTGAAGCGAAACAGCATGCAGCAGCACAAGTATTGGCCCCGATGGAAGCCGATGCTCTCCAGTATTTCGTCCGCCGCGCCTTTGTGCGTCGCGTAGTGGCCGTTGATCATGTCCGAGAACAGCTTCTCCAGCATTTCGTTCGAAAAACGATCCATGCGGCGCGTGACGTCCTGGTTGTACTCGAACAGCTTGTTGATTCGGGTGACGATCATGTTCAACTCGCCATGCAGCCGGATTTCGCTGGCCACTTCCTGCTTGTGAAAATTGCGCGACAGAATTTCGCGAATGTTACGGATCGGATTGTAGATCACCAGGCTGAACACGAGCGACAGCACAATGCCGACCAGGATCAGGCTGACGCAAATCCAGAGGATCAGACTCAGGATTTTGGCAGGCTCCCGGCTAAATGCGCTGATCGGCGTGACGGAATAGTAGTGCCAGCCGGAAGAAGAGTAGGACGCAACGTTCATCGTCGCACTCGTGCCGTTCACGGTCGCTTTGCGCTTTTCGTAGCCTTCGCCGGTTGCCGAGCTGTCGTGAATTTGCAGCGCCTCGGCCTCGCTCAGTCCGCCTGTCGCGAAGATCACCTTTCGTTGGGAATCCACAATGGCATATGCGGTCAAATCATAGATGGAATTGTTCTGCAATACCTCTTTTATTGCGGAAATCGAAATCGTCGCCACGATGGTCGCCAGATGTCCGTTCACATATTGCGTGGAAATGCTGGGGATCACGTCGCTGGACAAACCGTTGGCATTGGTGACCCGGTCCGGCTCCAGCAGCCGGAACAGCCCGTCCTGGCGCAGTGTATCGATCCAGAATTGCTTTGAATACGTAGAAAAACGGTAGAATACATCAAAAAAGACGTCCGTATCGTAGATGGCGTCGCCCGTGTAAATTTTTTGATCGTCCGCATACAGCAGAATAGCGTCCACGATCGGGTACATCGTATTGCGATTCAAGGCAATCGCCTTGACAATCGCGGGCCGATGCAGCTTTTCCTCGTCCGTCTGCAGCGGATAGGGCAGCAGATTGCGTTGGATCACATCGTTGAAAATCAAGTTGGTGTTGGTCATCCTGGCCATGGTCAAATATTGGTCAATAACCGTCGAAGACGCTTTCAGATTTTCCGCCAGCTTCTCCGACACATCGCTTTGCACCATTTGTTTCGCGTCGGCATACGTAATGGCCCCGAGAATGACAATAGGAATGAGCAAAGTCAGAAAATACAGAAAAATTTTGATGAACAGCTTGTTGTGGCGCAAGAGTTGGATCATTCTGTTCTTCTGCAATTGCCGGCCACCCCCCGCACAAATATCCGTCTCTGTCGCGCATGCTGCAGCTAGCATTTGGGCCATTCTTTATTATAGGGATGCGGAATAACGGTTGAACATAGTCATTTTCTGCATTTATGATTCATTATTCCAGCCCCTTCGCCGCAGTTGGCCGGGGCAACTGCAGTAACGTCCGCAAAGACAGGAATTGAAGCAGGCTCCAAGAGCGATCTTGATATTGAAGCTGGTTGCCTTATTATCAAACCGCACGCAAAATCCTTGGATGAGTTTCTGCCGAGCAGGGCAATCGCTTACGAATCCGGGGCAGCACCGATGATGCAACACGGGAAAATAGCGCTACTGCACAGTTGGAGTGGGTCTGCGCCGCGCTAACGGGGTTTCGCACGCTTACAGCACAATTTGGGTGGGTTTACGCCGCGCTAACGGGGATTCGCACGCTTGCAGCACAATTTGGGTGGGTTTACGCCGCGCTAACGGGGATTCGCACGCTTGCAGCACAATTTGGGTGGGTCTGCGCCGCGCTAACGGGGATTCGCACGCTGCAGCACAATTTGAGTGGGTTTGCGCCGCGCTAACGGGGTTTCGTACGCTTGCAGCACATTTGGGTGGGTTTGCGCCGCGCTAACGGGGTTTCGCACGCTTGCAGCACAATTTGGGTGGGTTTGCGCCGCGCTAACGGGGTTTCGCACGCTTACAGCACATTTGGGTGGGTTTGCGCCGCGCTAACGGGGTTTCGCACGCTTGCAGCACAATTTGGGTGGGTTTGCGCTGTACCATCCAAGTACCGGCACCAAACAGCCCGGCAGCAAGCCAAAGTCGATTTGGCGTAAATCCGTAAGCGATTGCTCTGTTCTGCCGAGGATTACACCTGACAACCTTCATGACGAGTTTCATACAGGAGAGCCCCAGGGGCGGGATATTGTAATGGAGCGATACGTCTCGGACCGCGGCGGTTTGCAAATTAATGGAATAGTCCAGTTATTGCCTTAACTGCTGAAGTTCGCTTGGTAAATTCAAATTGTTCACCCGCTGTCTTGGTTTACATGCTTATATTATGTGTAAAGTAAGCATGTAAATCAAGTTTGTGCAAACCCAAGCCGGAAGCAAGGTGCGCCATTCTCTGGATAGGGTGTCTGTGAGACTCGTCTCTTTTTTCTGGTAACTTAGGACATGCTGCATTTCCAGTGCGGTTTTCTAATTATCTTTGCAAGATGGAAAGAAACCCACCACAGTATCATTCATCCCCGAAGAGGTCCGCAGCAAGCTGCCCAAAAGCATGAAAGCCTCCCGTTTATCCTTGAAATAGGACGGGAGGCTTCTTCCATGCATGAATGCGATGTTACTTGGATTGCTCTTTCAAGTCGGCCGCGCGGAGCAGGAAAGTGACGGCTTCGGCCCTTGTCGCCGGAGCGGCGGGGGAGAAGCGATCGTTGCCTGTGCCGGCGATCAGTCCTGCTGCGTCTGCCGATGCCACGTACGGTTTGGCCCAATTGGAAATCGAGGCGTTATCTGCAAACGTCGGCGTTTGTGCCATATCAACATTTAACTGTAAAGCTTTGACGAGCATCACCATCATTTCCTCGCGCGTGATCGATCGGTTCGGCCGGAACGTCCGGTCCTCGTATCCTTGCACGATGCCCGCGGCCACCGCCCGGGCAATATCCGCCGCGGCCCATCCCGGAATGGCGGAGACATCGGCGAACGCCAGCGGGTCGCCCGTCGGTGCGAGGCTTAAAGCCCTCGCCAGCAAGGCCGTAAATTCCGCCCGGGTGACGGTCCGATCCGGTTGGAACGTATGATCGGGGTAGCCGCTGGTCATGCCCCGACGCACCGCCTCGGCAATGAATGTTGCCGCCCAATGGCCTTGTATATCGGTAAAATCAATCTCCGGCGCGACCGGCGCTTCAGGAGCGAGAACGGCGAATTTGGTGAAGTGGTCCACCGCGGCGGTTGCCGTATTGCCTTCCACGGTCCCGCCGATCTTGATCCACTGCTGTTTCGCTTCGTCATAGTAGTAGATGGCGACGGACGCATTCGGGTCCGTGCTTGACGTCCACTGGATCGAGAGTGTAACCGGCTTGTCGAACTTGCCCTCCGCGTCTTTGGTGATTTCATAGACAGGGCTGAGCAGAACAAGATGCTGGCTTGCGTCATGATCCGGATAGCTGTCAACCTCCTCGATTCGGATGCGGACCGCTTGCGGGAAGGCGTCCTCCGGCACCGCAACCTTGACTTGATCCTCAAGGCTGACCGTTCCCGCTTCGCCTGCCGACAGGAACAAGTCGCCTGTGACAGAACTGCGATTTGTCGCCGGCGGATAGACCGGAGAAGGACCGCTATTCGACTGACCGCGTTTAATGGCAATTTCGTAAAAGCTCCTGGTTAGTCCGTCTTCCGCCGCAGCGGATACGATGAGCGTCTCATTCTCGATGGTCGCTTCATACTTCGTGCCGGAGGGCACGACCACGCCATTCACCCGAATGACGGCCTTGTCATTGCTGGATATGGCGGTGATGGGCAGCGAATCGACGCCGTTTGGCACCGTCACCGCGTATGTCTCCACACTGCTTTGGAAACGCGGGGAGAGACTGTATCCGGCAATCCGCAGATCGCTCAGGCTCGCATCGACGGACAAGGCTTGATTCTGAATGGCGATGTCCTGCGCGGCCAGCCGGTTGCCGTTCAGATCGGCCAGCACGTCTCCGGCGATATGGATGGACAGCGCATCGGCCCCCCGGACGTTCCCCGCCAATGAGACCTCGACGGTCGTTCCGTCGCGCCCGTATCCTGCGCCGATGACGGGCCAGGGGGCGCCGCTCAGGGCGAATTGCCCGGCGGCGAGGGGGCGGGTCGCATCCAGCGGTTCGTCGAAGGCGATCGTGATGATGTTCCCGGAAACGTTCGTCGTCGCGCCCGATATGACGGGAGCGCCCGTATCCTGCGCCAATACTGGCAGATCGGATCGGGTATAATCCTGCGCCATCTCCACGCCTGCGTAGCTGACCGCCGCGCCGCCGCGCAGCGTAACGCCGAGCGCGGCGCCGACTGCGACCGCCTGATCGCTCGAGAACCGGAAGGTCCGCGTCAGCGCATGACCGCTGTCATCCACCCGCGTATTCACCGCTGTCAAGGTTCCGGCCAACGGCGTTCCGCCTGAGGACAACACGACGATGGCGTCATCGGACAGGCGATCGGCGGCAATGTACTTATCCGTTGTGAAATCGATCGTGAGACCGTCCGCCGCCGATTGCGCCTTGGCTGCCGTTACCTGTGGCGGCACATAGGAGATCATCGGCACATTGACGTCAAAATGGGGCGGAGGCACGTCCATTTCTTCGCTTTTCGCGACTTCGTAGCCGTCCTTCTCATAGACGACCTGCCAGCGTCCGGAGGGGACATCCCATCCGTATTTCCCCGCGGCATCGGTCATCTGCGGATTGGTCTGCCCGTACCAGTCCGCTTGCCACGGCACGTATTGACTCGAAGCCTCATCGCGATAGAATACCGTGGCCTGCACGTCTTCAATCGGGTTATCCGGGAACGTCTCGTAGACGAATCCGCTCGGATCGTAGATCCAGACCGGGTTGACCAGCGGATCGCCCAGCTGTTTGTTGTGCTGGGGCAAACATTTGCTTGTTTTAGCCTGCGAATAATAGGCGACGTCATTTTGCAATTTCTTTATCTGCGCTTCTACATTGGCGTCCATCATTTTGCCGACTGCCATCGTTGCAAGCGTCATCGCGATCGAGCCCCCGAATGTGGCCGGCGCCATGAGAACGCCGCCAAGCATCATCCCCCACTTGGAGCCTTCCAGGGAAAGGGCGTGCGTCGCCAATTTTTCTATTTTAGGGCCAAATATCGCTGCCATCGCGGGATTGCATGTGCCGATTCTCTCTGCCAGATACCCCAATTGATTCATCTTGTCTGCAATATCGCCTTTGCCGTTGAGGGTTGACGTCGTATCGGCGATTCCCAGGCTGCCCTTGCCGATCTGGCCTGGAATGCTGTGTTCATCCAGGAACACTTTGACGGTGATTTTCTTCAACGCTTCGTAGGCGCCGCCGATCGGCGCCAACACCCGCGTTCGCTTCCCCTCGCCGCCGATGGCATACGACAACCCTGCAAACAATTGATTGACGTCTTCTCCCAAGCTGTCCTCGGGCACATAAGCCTCAATCGTCGTGATATATTGTCCATCCTCTTCCACGGTATCGACATGGACGCCGTACGCTTCCACGCCCAGATCGGCAGCCAGCTTCAGATCCGCTTCTGTCGGGACATAGCCGGTATGCTGTTCGATCGTCATATCGACATGAACCTTCAGATCGTGCGCCTGTGGCAGCGTGTAATCGAGACTGCCCGCCAAGGTATTGGCATCGACCGATTGCAGTTCCTGCTTGTCGACTACCTGGTAATCCCGCATGCCAGGCGGCAGCTCCCGGATCAGATCATCGGTCGTTTCGATCTGCGGCGGCGGGGCCGGCTTGCGGTCGAAGGTGACGTAGACGGCCTCGCGCCAGTTTGAGCGCCCATCTACGCTTGCCGGCAGCCTGGCCTTATAAACGCCGTCTTTCCATTCGGCCTGGGCAGATACAATCTCGTCATTCCGCTGTTGAAGATGAACCTGGACATTCTCCACGCGGTCGGGATGATTGAAGACCACTTCGAAATCAAATGATTCAGATGGCGCGACCACATACGGGAAACGGACCGGACCTTGCGATACATCCAGGCTGATCCTGCGGCTGTTATTTTGTTGTATCGTGAATTGCTCGATGACGGGCGTCTCGGGATCCTCGTAACGGATCTCAATTTCCGGCGAGCGCATGGTTGTGCCGTCGTTCTCGTATGCGGCTTGAAGCCGGAATACTTGCGCCCCCTGCGGGTCGGGAATCGTGATGTTCATGTTCCACAATCCGCCCGGCGTCGACAGTGTCCTGCCTAATGGTTGATTGTCCGCATACACCGTCACCATCTGACCGGCAGGCGCTTGGCCGTGCAACGACCATTCCAGGCTGTTCGTCATCGCCGGCCCCGCGATGGTGATCGGTTCATGCATCAACCGCATGCTCCCGATGGTCTCATATTGTTGTTGTCCGTCTGCTTCGTAAGCGATTTGCGCGTTCACCCACAGTTCACTTGCCGCTTCCCGCCGCGCGGTTAGCTTGTAGGTTGCATCCCCGCTTGCGGCCGGGGGCAGCGCGCCCAGATCGACAACGATGTTCGACCCCTGCAAAGAATAGGGAACGGTAGCGCCATTCAGGGACACTGATTGCGCCACGAAGGTCATGCCATCGGGAATCTTCAGAATCATGGACGCCTGATCAGCTGCAATCCTGCTTTGGTATCTGACATGAACAGTCGTCGATCCCTCCGGGGTTAATGCTGCCGGAGAAGCGGTAAGGCTGTTGCCGCCCGCATCGCTGAACGCACCTTCACGGGGTTGCAGTTGGAGAAATCCCAGGTCCAGATCGCTGGTATTCTCCTTGTCAAACACGGTTTCGGCATACCCCGCCACTCCGCTGACGGTCAATTTCATTCGTCCGGATGCCTCCGAATCAAATCTGATTCGTTCCCCGGTCCCGTTGTAACCGTCCACGAACGTCCAGTCGTCCCCGTTCCACCAGAACAGCGAAGCTGTCCATGAGGGCTGATATCCTTGCCATTCTGCAGGATATCGCAGTTCTGCCTGAATCGTCCGCGCATCCGACTGTTCCAGGTACAAATTCACTTCCGTGTCCCCGTCTTCCTCCAGAACGACTTCCTGGGTGTCCTTGCTTAACCCGCCTTCATAACCGTCTGCGGATACGATCACCTTATCCCCTGGACTTCGGGGCAGAAGGTTCGTGGCTAAGACCGCCGCCTGCTGTCCGTCGATCTTGATATGAAAATAGTGGGCAGCCGTCCGATCAATCGGCAGCGGCCCTTGCCACTGCTCATCTCCGGCGTATTTGGTGTACAGATTGACCGTCAGCACATGCAGTTGCCGGACGCTGAACCGATAATCGACGGTTCGGATCTCGCCGGCATTCACGGCAACGGTTTCCGTCCCTCCGCTCACACCTCTTAAACGAGGTATGCTGAAGACGATGTCAGCTTCTCCTTCATAGGCAGTCAATGTGTAACGGCCATTCGCATCGGTCGTCGCATCGGTCGAATAAAACGCGCCGGCCACCGTTTGAGAGAGTTGAACGGAGGCGTTGGCAACGGGGTCTCCTCCCGGCGTGACGACCGTTCCCTGAATTATGCCCGTTCCCCGCTGCTCCATAAGGACGGTTGGATCGGTCAACTCCTTATCCAATTCAATGCTGATCTCGCCCGGATCGATATATGCGATGGGCAGACCCGGGAGCTTGACAACCACCGCCTCCGTTGCCGCGCTTACGCTTAATTCAATGATAGGGGTGGTTCCGCTTGCTCCGGTTGCCGATGTTTGCAAAACCGTACCTTGCTCGTCGTAGATCACAACCTTCTGGTAGCGCAACACGTCCTCTCCCGTTGAAAGCTTGATGACAAGCTTCTTGGGAATCTTGAGGGAAATCGCCTGCTCCGCGTACAATCCCGATTTCAATTCGACGCCCGTTATTTCCTGGACGAGCTCTCCGAATGGGCTCAGGAGACGAATGTGATAATCCACAGCCACCGGCAAACGATCAAAGATGACCTCGCCTCCGTCTCCTACCTTGTTGCTCTGAGACGCCAACAGGCTGGGGCTGTACACGTTGATCCGGTAGTTTTCCGCGTTGCCAGTGACTGCAGCGTTGACCTTCAAGCCGGCGGCAACGTCCACAGGCAGGTCGGCTGCTGCGACGGTTGTCGTCTCGTGGGCGGCTGTATCGGTCAAATACGCTTCCAGCTTGACGAGCTTCGCCATGCCTTCGGAGAAGGTGAACGTGCCGATATACATGCCGGGCTGCCCGCTGTCCTCCGCCATGGACACCTCTTGGCTCGTCTCCCGCGGAGTGTCCAGCACGGTCGTCCCGTCCGTATCGTACCAGGTCAGGTAAGTGGCCTTGACATGCGCCGTCCGCGCGGGCTGGCCGGTTACCGTCACTGTCTCCGCGCTTCCGAGCGCGGCCGCTCCGCCCAAGACATGATTCCGGGACAGCGTGACGCTGTCGATGGCGATCGGCGGGGTGTTCACCTGGACAGTGTTGCTCACATAATTGGCGTCCCCGCCGGCGCCGCCGATGAACCCGATCATCTGCAAGTGATAGGCGGAGGATGCTGCCAAGCCCGTCAATATGTAGCGATCCGTGTTGCCCGCATCCGCCAGCTTGACCGGTTGGCTGGTGTCCGTGACATCCCATATTTCATAGGAAGTGATGCGCTGATCGGATGACCAGATGAGGTACACGCTGCCGTCCGCCTGCGGCTCTTCGGCTGTCAGCACGCCGTCGACCACCAATTCGGACACGGGCGCGGTGGTGGCCGCGATGGTGGGCAGCGGCACACTCTCATTGCCGGCTGCATCCTTGGCCGTGACGTAAAACGAATAAGCGGTATCCGGCGCCAGGCCAGGAATCTCGTAGTTCGTGCCGGAGGTGCTGAAAACGGGTTCGAAGTCCTGTTCCGTAGTCCCCGAGTCTTCCATAGCCGAAATGTCCATGTAGATCCAATAGTTGTCCACGCCGGTGTCATCCGTCGCGGCGGGCCACGACAAGGTCACGCTGTCGGACTTCGCCCGATCGATGTGAATTGCCGCATCGTCCGGCCATGTCGGGCTTTGCGTATCGGTCGTGTCGATGCCCAGTTCCATGGAGGGTCCGTTCCGGCTCGTGTGATACAGACTGTTGACCGCCTCGATCCGGTAGGTCACCCCGCGGTTCATCTCGCCCGGGGTCGGGCTCGGTACGGTGATCGTCGTGACGTTGGCAGGAATGGTTTCGACTAATGCGGTTTTCCAGCCTGCTCCTTCCTCGTATGCCGTCTTGAACAACTTGTATAATTGAAGATCAGGATCGCCGATGGGGGTCCAACTCAACTTCAGATCGATATTGTCCATCTCAACCAGTGACAGCAAGCTGTGGTCGGGCCAGTCGGGCATATCCGCCGCATTCATGGCCACATTGGCGACTGTACCGTCCACGTAAGCGAGGGCGTCGTTCGCCAGAGAGGGCTGCGCTCCGGCATAGGCGTGCTCGATGCCGCCCAAATTCGCCAATTGATCGGCAACCGTATCGTAAATGTAGACCGTCTGCGTGGAATCCCCAGTGTCGTATTGCATCCCGGCGATCAACTGTGCTTCCGATTCAAAGGCAATCCGTGTCCCGTCGGGGCTGAGATCGGGCGCTGAGCTGCGCCCGGCGCTCTCTCCTCCCGCGTCGTCGACACTGATGCGCGACAGCGTCCCGCCGCCGTCATGGTCGTACAGGAAAATATCCCGCTGGCCGTTGGTGTCGCCCGGAACCAGATTACTTGCGTCGGAGGCGAAGACGATGCGGCTGCCGTCTGCACTGACGACCGGGCGATGATGTTCCCCGGCGAAGGAGCCGTCGGTGCGGGCGGTTACCAACGTGGACGCAATGGGATCCGCGGTCAGATCGAAACGGTAGACATGCTGCGTTCCATCTGCGCGCGAGACCAGGCAGGCCACCACCTGCCCGTCATCGCTGACGGACGGCTCGCTCGCGTTCCCGCCATCGGCGGCAGACGCTTCACTGACCAGTTCCGTCGCGTGGTTGGTCAGATCCCGCCGATAGACTTGTACGCCGGATATGCCGGCATCCCCTGTCAAATTCAGCGCTGCTGACTGAAACACAACAACTTGCCCGTTGCCGCTGAAAGCCGGGTTCTCGCTGGCGCCGTCCGCCGCAACGCCCGTGCTGCCGAGACTGACCAGCGTGACGTCGCCTGTCGTCCGATCCTTCACATAGATCCGGTCATAATTATTCGTCGAACCCGCATCGATCCCGCTTGTCTCGGCGACCAGGTTGGTGCTCCCGGATTGAAAAGCCACATAGCGCCCGTCGTTGCTGATGGAAGGATGCTGTGCGGATGCGTTCGCGACCGCCCCGCTGACAGTGGCATCGATGAGCGTCACCTCGTCGGTCAGCCGGTCGCGCACATAGATATGCGTGTCGCCCGAGGACGCCCTGGCGTCCAGGTTCGTCGCGGCTGTGGCGAATACCGCATAGCGGCCGTCAGGCGTGATCTGGTTGTCGAACACAGGGGCATTGGCCCAGTCTCCGTAAACGCCGGTACTGACGGTTTCGACTTCCGTCCACTGCCATGCAGCGCCCGATTCCTCCGCGTGAGCGGTTGCCGGTTGCAACGGGGTGCTCGTCAACAGGGGGTTCAGCATCAGTATCGCAAGCAGCACAACCAGACATTTTGTCAAGATTGATCTCAAAGTCATTCCTCCGCGTGGTCAGTATGTCAATCGCCCTGCATGGTTCTGCATTCTTTAATTAAAAAGGGGCTGGGCCGGGGCATCAATATCATCCTTCTCTCAACTTACTCTCAATTTGTAGGAGGAAATGCCCAAGTCATACGGAATAAGTAGGTTATAGGGCTTACAGAATGCTGAAATACGCGGTCATTTCTATCTTCATCAATGCCAAAGGGGGGGACGTCTTGAGCCGACGAATCAAGGACATGATTGCCGGTGCGGAGCATGCCTGGTTTGTTGGGCGCGAGCAGGAATTGGCATGGATGCGGGCCAGCTTGCTCGATGCGAGTGCGGATTGGAGGCTTCTGCATTTTTACGGGGTGTCGGGAATAGGAAAAACCTCGTTGCTCAGAACGTTCATGCGACAGCATTCTTCTTCCTCCATTGTGTATCTGGATGGTTACACCAGCTTGCATCTGCCGGAGGACTTTGCAAGGGCGCTCGGCGCCGCTCTGTGTGCGCAGGGCTATGTGGATGAAAATGAGGAGTTCGATCCCGATCCGGCAGTCTGGGCGAGACGGTTAAATGCGTTATCCGTGCAGAAACAAGGCATTGTTCTCTTGCTGGACGTGTTCGAGCGTTGGACGGGGGTGGAGGATTGGCTGCGGGAGGACTGGATTCCGCTGCTTGCGCCCGAAGTCAGAATATGCACCGCAGGGCGTTATCCGTTGCAGGGAAGATGGCAGCGGGGCGGGTGGACGGCGCTTGTGCGCAATATCAAGCTAAATCCGCTGAAGCGGAGTGAAATGGACGAGTATACCGGGCAATTCGGCATATCCGATCTTTTCGTCCGGGATGAAATCGAGCGATCCACCGGCGGGTTTCCCATCGTCTTATCCATGATATGCGAAATTATCGAGCATCAGGGTGTGGCCGCCGCACTGGACAGAACGGAACGCGACCATTCGATGGAATCCCTGCTGCAGATCTGGATTCAGGATCTCAAGCACCGGGAGTTCGTGCAATATTTCGAAGCGGCGGGCATTCTGTTGCGATTTAATCAGGAACGTCTGCAGCACATCCTGGGCGAGCCTGTTTCGAATGAGAAATTTTTGCGGTTTGTCTCCCTCCCGTTCATTAACCAAACAGGGGGCGGGTGGCGTTTGCACGAATCGGTGCAGGAGTGGGCGCAGGATCTGTTTCGAAGAAGAAAGCCGGACACCTTTCAGACGTATCGCGCCAAAGCGCTGGCCATGATCGATCGGGAGCAGGCGGCTCATCCGCTGCAGAAAAATCGCTTGATGATGGACAAGCTGTATTTGCATGAAAGCGAACTGTTGCGCAGCTACGTGTTTGCCGGCGACAGCAAGGGGGTGGAGATTCGGCTCGCCGACCGTGCCGATTTGCCGAAACTGGAGGCGTTGACAGCAGAATATTTTCATGTGATGACGGGCGGAGTTCCCGGCGGAATTCGACTGGAGCCCTATATCCGGCCGTTGTGGGAAGCGGATGCTACGTCCTTCGTCACCTTGTGGAAGGATGGGGAATTGGTCGCCTATTACAGTATGGTCCCGTTCACCGAGGAAACCCGGGGCGTGCTCGAACGGATGCCGATGGTCCGTCCCTATTTGGATAGGGTGGGGCAGGTGGAGGAGAAAACTTGTTTTTCCCTGCCTCTGTTTGCGGTAGCGTTATCCATGGCGGTGGAAATAGGCGGCATTATGTCGCGCGTCATGCTGCATCATATGGGGAAAGCGCGGCTGACCATCGACATCACCTTCCTGCGGGAGTGGGTTCCGATTTTGCAAGCGGCGGGCTTCGAAGTGCTGGAGCAGGCCGCCTACACTACGCCGGACGGGACGAAATTCGAGTGCTTGCAGCTGGATCTTCGCCATCACGATCTGCCCGCCCATATCGACCGACTCTTCAGACGAGAGCAGGAAGAGGAACAAGCGGCCAAGGAGCAAGCTGCCGCGCTCGTTAAAAAAGCGCTCACGCGGGTTCACGTCCTGGCATCCGAGCCGTCTCTCTTGCAATCGCTGATGCCGTGGCTCGTTCGGAGCGCTCCAGCGTCCTCTTCTCCGGAACAGGCGGCGGAGATGGTCCAAAGCAGGCTGCGCCGCGCGCTTCATGCGATGTCTGCAGGCCTCGAAGAAGACAAGCTGCTGGCCAAAATCATCCGATTGGCTTACATCGACAAGACCGGCTCCCACGAGAGCATCGCCAAGCAACTTCACTTGTCCAACGCGACCTATTACCGGCACTTGAAGAAAGCTGTGTCCCGGCTTGCCGTTCATTTCCTGAAAGACGACGGGTGATCACGTTCGTCTGATGCAATGCGATCACCCGCCGCATTCCCCATTTACCCGGTTTCCTTGCTCCGCTGCTTCCTTGCGCCCGTTCGGCCGACGATTTCAGGCCAGGCGATGCCCAGCAGCACAATTGCGACGCCCAGCCATTGCAGCAGGTTGAACGTTTCCTTCAACACAAGGCTGGAGACCAATATAACGGTGGGCAACTGCGCGGCGCTCAAGATGGATGCAAGTCCGGCGCTGAGCCGCGGCACGCCGATCGCAAGCAGGAGTGTCGGCAGCGCGCCGCCGAAAACGGCAAGCATCAGCCCCCACTTCCATAACCCGGCTGCCAGCGAGCCGTTCAGGACGAATATCGGCGGATGGATGAAGGCCAACACGACGGCGGCGCCCGTCATCATATAGGCGCTGCGGATGAAGGGATCGGTCTGTGCCGCGGCTTTCCCGCTGCCGAAGAGGAACAGGGTGAAGGTCGCGGCGGCCGCCAGTCCGAGCACGACGCCGGCGAACGGCCACGATGCGGCCGTCCGTCCGCTCTCCAGCACGCCGGTGGACAGGGCCGTGCCGGCGAACAGCAGCATGACGGCTGCCAACTGAGCTTTGCCGGGGAGCTTCCTGGCGATAACGGCATCCAGCGCGACGCCCATCCAGGCAAATTGAAACAGCAGCATGACGACCAGGGAAGCGTTCAAGTAGATCAGTGAATAATTGACCAGCAATCCCGTTAATCCGGTGAATGTTCCGACTGCCATCAAGGATGCCGCTTGCGGGATGGACACCGACGGCGACAACCGCATCCGGCCTTTCTTCTTGTCCATCTCGCGTTTGCCCCATGCGACGACCCAAGAGATCAAGGCGCCTATGATGAATTGCGAGCTTGTAATATCGGAAGTTAAAAAGCCGTCTTGCTGCGCAAGCTTCACCATGGTGGACAGGAGGCCGAAGCTGCAGGCGCCAAGGAGCACCAGCCATGCGGGATGGGCAACCGTCCTGTTCACACCATCGATCCCATATAGGCTACGAATGCCTGCAGCATCTCTCTCGGGCCTTGCGTTCGGCTCGTATAAAAATCCTCCAATCCCAAATAGCCGTCATAGCCCACCGCATTCAAATCGGCAATGACACGCTCCCAGGGCACAACGCCGCCTGCCAGCGGTCCCCATTCCGCTTCCCATAGTCCGCTCCCGTCGCCGCTTTGCTCGGGCGACTTCCAGATCGCGTTCTTCACGTGAACGTGCGCCAGGTAAGGTCCCAGCATCTCCAGTCCCATTCTGTACGGCTCGAAGCCCTCATGCACCATATTGCCCGGATCGTACAAGACGCCGATCCAATCGGGGTCCAACCGTTCAACCAGTCGATAGGTTCCGCTGGCCGAAGACGCGATCGTGCGGTGATGTGTCTCAACAAGCCCTTTGACACCGTACGCCTTGCACAGCCGCTGCGCTTCTTCCAAATACTTGACTTGCTGTTCGAACAGATCCCTGAAGCTCCGGCTGCCGTCGTACCAGTGAACCCCCAGGCGAATGAACTTCGCCTGCAGGTAGCGGGCCGCTTCCAGCACTTGTTCGGTGCTCTCCAGGTCTCCTGCCGTCAGATAGGGCGTCACGCTTAACGTCGCAAGCCCTTGGCCATCCGCGGCATCCTTGAAACGTCTCCATCCGTCTTCCCCGCCCTGCTCGGGTATGGAGCACAGATTGTTGCGCCAGAAGGAAGGCTCTTCCTGAACGGCATCCTCCGGCACATTCTTGTATCGCCATTCGATGCCCTCCACGCCGGTTTCCTTCGCCAGCCGCGCCAATTCCTCCGGCTGAAGACCGGGCGTGGATACGGTGAAAATGGACAACTTCATCTTGGTCATTCTCCTTTGGCTTAACCGCGGTGTTCGGAAGCGCGAATTTTCTCTTGCAGCTTGCGGTAAAAGAGGTCCTCATCGATCGGGAGCTGCACCCAGTCGTCGATCCAGGTGGAGAGCAGCATCGCGTTGGAGAGCGTTAGCCCGTTGATTCCCTCCGCACCCGGCGCGATCAGCGCTTCGCCCGTGACAATCGCGTTTACCCAATTTTGCGTGATCGCTTTGTGCTGCCCGATGTTGAAATCCAGGGAACAGTCGACCGGAATCTCGATTTTCCGGTGCTCCGGCTGGCCGAACTTTCCTTTGAAAGTCAGATTGAACTGCTCTTCCGGCATGCTGAGCTGCCAGAAGGTCATCCTGTTTTCCTCAATTACGACTTTGCCGCGATCTCCTGTAACTTCGAAGCGGTTCGTGCCGGGCGCATCGCTGGTCGAGGTGACGAAGACGCCCGTCGCTCCGTTGTCATACTCGACATAGGCGGTTACATCGTCTTCGACCTCGATCCGGCGGCGCTTGCCGAAATGACAAAATGCCCGAATGCGCCGCGGCATCATTCCGATCGTCCATTGCCACAGGTCCAACTGATGGGGGTTCTGATTGATCAGGAGGCCCCCGCCTTCTCCCGCCCAAGTAGCGCGCCAGGAGCCCGAATCATAATAGCTTTGCGGGCGATACCAGTCGGTGATGATCCAGTTCGTGCGCCGAATCGCGCCAAGCTCGCCGCTGTCCGCCAGCTCCTTCAGCTTGTTGTACACGGGAAGCGAGCGCTGATTGTACATGATGCCGAATACGGTTCCCGCCTTCCTTGCGGCCTCGTTCATCTCTCTGACATGCTTCGTGTACACGCCGGCCGGCTTCTCGATCATCACATGCAATCCTTGTTCGAAGGCGAAGATCGCTTGTTCGGGATGAAAATAATGAGGCGTGCAAATGAATACGGCGTCGATCAGACCGGAAGCGGCCATCGCCTCGAAGCTGTCGAAGCGCGCCACCCGGTCGTCAAGCTCGCCGGCGATGGCCAGCGCCGCGATCTGCGAGTCGCACACCGCGGTCAGCTTGGCTCCGTTCACTTCATTGCGCAACAGATATTGCACGTGCAAGGCTCCCATGTACCCCAGCCCGGCAACGCCGATTCGAATCTCGCCCGCTGCCGCATTTTGTTCCATTGTGCTCGTCAAAGCTTCTCCACCTCGTCGCATTGATCGAAAAATTCTGCCTGAAGCCGCAGCAGCGCATCGTCCGCTTTGACGCGCCGGATAGCCTTTACGAAGTTGTCGGCCAGCATGTCGGTATAGGTCTTGCCGTAATCGGCTGTGGCGCGAAGCGGGTCGCCCGAAATATGATTCGGAAATTCCGCATACCAGTTGATGCCGGAGGAAAGGCCGTGTTCGCGGAGCCAACGCCCTCTTCCTTTCGGCTCCCACTCTCCCGGCTTCACCCGATCCATGTGGACGAGCTTGGGCCGCAGATGCATGATCATCGCGGTTTCCAGATGGCCCGCATGACCTTCCCGATCCGGGGCCTCGCATTGCCCGGCAAGATGGCGCTGCTGCTCGGCGTTCAAGTTCAATATCCAGTACCCGTACACCATGTAATCTTTCTTCTCGTCCAGCGTCGTCCGCAGGAAGAAGTCGATCAATTCGTTGTTCCCGCCGTGGCCGTTCAGAATAATGATTTTCGTGAAGCCGTTGCGCCTGATTTCCTGACAAATTTCCTTCAGCATCCGCAACTGCGTCTCTCCGCTGAATGCCAGGCTGCCCGGCCAATGCTTCACGCCGGAATTTTGGCCGAACAGATAGTCGGGGAAGAGGACGACGGGTTCGATCCCCGCCGCCTTCTCCGCAACTCCGCTTGCGATCATCATGTCGGTGCCGAGCGGCAGATGATCGCCGTGCTTCTCGAGGATGCCGAACGGCACCACGCATACGCCGTTCGTTGCGATGACCGCTTCTTCAAATTGTTTGCCTGTTAAGTTCTCCCACCTCATCGGCCGGGTTCACCCGCTTTCGGTTATTTCGTTTTCTTGCTCTCCCAGGTCGCCTGCAATTCGCCCAGCATCTGTGCGGGGTCGATTTTGCCGGCTACGTATTTTTGCATCGTCGAGCCGAATTCCTGCGCGGTTCCGGGAGGAAACTTCGTGTAGTACTTTCCTAATACTTTCCCTTGTTCGATATACTTCACGACGTCCTGGCTCAGCGTTCCCATCTTGCTCGTATCGTTCTTGATCGATTTGAATGCAGGAATGAATTCGAATACGTCGGTCAGATAGTGCCGGCCTGTGTCGCTGGTGACGAGCCAGTTCAGGAATTCCTTCGCTTCTTTCTTCACGGGGGATCCCTTGTAGATGACCCAGTTCGTAGGCACATTCAAGACGATGTTGTCGTTCAGGGCGGCATCTTCGTTAATCGGCACGGCCATCAGTCCGAACGTGGCTGTCGTGTCCATTTTTTTCAGCGACGGCTCCAGGAAGTTACCGGCGTACATCATGGCTCCATTGCCGTTGGCAAGCTCGGTAACTGCGGTCAAGACATCGACCGTAAGCATATTCGGACTGCCGTTCTGAATGACCAGATCGAACAACGGGACCCAGTCTTTAAACAGCGCGTTATCGGAAATCTTCTCCGTTCCGTCGTTCAGGCCTTGGATGAAGGCGTTCGGATCGGCTTGCTTGGAGAACGGATTGTTGATCATCCGATAGCCCAGAGGAAACCAACTGTTGTAGTCCGTAATGAAGGGTTGGATCCCCGCGGCCTTCAGCTTCTCAACCGCCGCTTTCAGCGCGGAGAAGGTCGTGGGCAGCTCGGTAATGCCCGCTTTGGCAAACAGCTCTTTGTTATACACCATGGCGATGCCTTCCAGATTGAGCGGCATGCCATATATTTTGCCGTCGCTGGTCATCGGGTCCTTGGCGATATCCAGCTCGTCCTGAATCCACGGCTGATCGGACAAGTCCTCCAGGTGCTCCAGCCACACATTCATTTGCGCATCGCCTACGTTGTTGAAAATATCCGGCATTTCATTGGAAGCGAATTTGGCCTTCAGTTGCGTCTCGTAGTCGTCTCCGCCCAAAGCGGAGTTGATCTGCAGCGTAATGCCCGGATTTTCTTTTTCGTAATCCTCTTTCATTTGGTTGAACTGGTCGATCAGTTCGGTTTTCGAGGTGAAAATTTTGACAACAGCTTTGCTGGCGGGCGCCGTCGATGCAGGCCCGGCATCGTTGCCCGCCGGTTTATTCCCGCTTCCGCAGCCCGCCAACAAGCCGCCCAACATGATAAGTACCGCGATTGCCGACAGTCCTTTTTTCATCCTGTAAACCCTCCCGTGTGCGATATGATGGTGGATCGTATTGCCTCAAGTATGGCAGATTCGTCCTGTTTACCCCTTGACCGCCCCAACCATAATGCCGTTGACGACATACCGCTGCAGAACGAAGTATAAGAGCAGGATCGGAATCATGATCATGACCAGCGCGGCAAGCGCCAAATCCCACTGCTTGGCGTATTCGCCAAAGAGCGTATAGATGGATAGCTGGAGCGTTCGCTGCTCGGCTTTTTGCAAGTAAAGCAGGGGCAGCAGAAAATCGTTCCAGATCCACATGCTTTGCAGCACGACAATCGATACGGTCATCGGCTTCAGCAGCGGAAACACGATCCCCCAGAACAGTCTGTAAGGGTTGCAGCCGTCTGCGGCGGCCGCCTCTTCGATCTCGAGCGGAACGGATTTGATGAAGCCGTGATAGAGAATGATGCAGAAGGAAACGCCCATGCCCGTGTAAATGACGATAATGCCCGTCAGGCTGTTCATCAGGCCGAACCAACTGCTGAACTTCACGAGCGGAAGCATGATCGCCTGAAACGGGATGATCATGGCTGCCGCGAACAAATAAAAGAGCGTCTGGTTGACCTTGCCCGGCCTGCGTACGAGCCGGTAAGCCGTCATGGACGAGAACAAAATCAGGCTCGCGTTGGAGCATACCGTAATGATGACCGAATTGAGCAGCACGCGAGGGAAGTCGAGTACGCTCCAGGCCCGATCATAGTTGGAGAAACTGAGCTGCGCAGGCAAGCTGGCCGTATGGCTCATCAACTCTCCGAGGCTCTTGAAGGAATTCGTCAGAACGAAATAGAAAGGAACCAGAAACAACAGACCGATCAGGACCGTGACAGCTTCAACGACGAACAGCTTGGAAGAGTAAGTTTTCCCGTTCATCACACCTCGACCTCGCGTTTTTTGGTGAACGAAACCTGGATCAGGGCGATCAGGGCAATGGCGGCAAAGAAGATCATCGCCTTGGCCGAGCCCAAGCCATAGTTGTTGTGGCTGAACGCTTCGAAATAGATGTTCATCGCGACCGATTCGCTGGAGCGGAAAGGCCCTCCATTCGTTAACGAGAAGATCACATCGAACGATTTGAAGCTCCACGCGATGCTGAGAAACAGGCATACCGTTATCGCCGGCATGACGAGCGGGAGGATGATGCGCAGCAGCGTTTGCCAGCCGCGCGCTCCGTCGATCGTCGCCGCCTCCAGCAGCTCTTTCGGAATGTTGGCCAATCCTGCGATGTAGATGACCATCAAGTATCCCGCGCTGTGCCATACGCTGACGATGACCAAGCCCCAGAAGGCGGTTGCCGGCGTTCCCAGCCAGGCATAACGGAAAAATCCGATGTGCGACATCTCTCCGATGACCGGAAACCCCCGAACGAATATAAATTGCCAAATGAATCCGAGCAGCAGGCCGCCCATGACGTTGGGCATGAAGAAGATCGTTCGGAGTCCGCTTGCGAGCTTGAGCGGCATCGTCAACAGGGCGGCGAGAGCAAAACCAAGCACATTGCAGAACAGAACCGTCGTGAAGGAAAAGCGAATCGTAAACCAGAACGAACGGGCAAAATCGGCATCATGGTAAAAAATTTGCTTGAAGTTCGCGAAGCCGGTCCAATGGATCGCGCTGGAAATCCCGTTCCAATCGGTGAACGAATAGTAGATGCCCAGCATGAAGGGAAGCGCCATCACGCCAACATAAAACAATACGGTGGGACCTACGAACACCATTTGCTGCATGAACTCCGAGGATCTCCTGGTTTTGATGTGTTGTTGTCTCCTTTCCCGTTGGAATTAATGTCAGTATAGGACGGGTTCTCAGCATTTTACACTGACGATACCGGTCAAAACGGTGGACAATTTCGACCTTATTCGCTACAGTATGAACCAAACGCGTGAATAAAATGGACTTGTCCGCAGGCAGGGGGCAGCGAATGAGATTACTCAAGACAAGTTTGAGCAACAAGTTGATCGCCCTGATGGTGCCCTGTATCGTCGTTCCGTTAACGATATCGATTCTGATCACGCATCATTTTACGAAGAAGATGATTGACGACCAGGCGATCGAAGAGAATATTCTTCTGTTCTCCGAAGGGAAGAAGAACATCTCGGGCTATCTGGAAGCGATCGACAACGCCTCCCGGTCCGTATATGCCAATGCCAGAATGAACGCGCTGCTCGTCAACGGCATGTCCAACGACGAGGACAAATCCTTCGTTTTCGAAGCTTTGCAGCAGATGGTGCGTACGGTCAAGGACAATGACATCAGTCAGATTTTGCTTCATTTCAGCGGCAGCCAAAGCTCGTTTTTCTTTTCGCAAAGCATGTACTATTACGATCAATCATCGCCTGTTCGCCTGCCTTCCGACCAAGTTGTTCCGCCTTATTCCGCACTGCTGATTCCCGCGCATTCGCCTGGCAATTACGGGCTGGGGAACAAGCCGTATGCCGCATTGCCCCGTCAAGTCATCACCTTGTACCGGCCTTTGTACAACGTTCCGACCAACCGATCGACCGGCTTTCTGTCCATCGATGTCAACCTGGACGCTTTACGCAGACTCAGCGCAGAGCTGTACAAGGAAGATCGGGATGAATTTTATATTTTGGACCGATCCGGCATCGTTGTCTTCTCCTCCGACGATTCGTTGAACGGCCAACGCTTGCACGAGCCGTGGATCGAACAGTTGCATGCTCGCACGGAGGTTTCGGGCAGTCTGGAATGGAAGGATTCCCGCTTTAACGGAATGATCATTTATTCGAAATTGTCGAAGGACTACGTAGACTGGACGCTTGCCAAAAGGATGCCGTCCCGCTACTTGTACAACAAGCGGAGCGATCTCACCTTGCTGAATACGCTTGTGATGGTGCTGTTTCTGACGATCGCGACCGTTGCCATGTTGATTGTCTCGCTGCGCCTGACCCGTCCCGTCAAAATGCTGATCCGCAGCATCAACCAAATACAGGCAGGCCAACTGGATGCGCCGATCCCGCTGGAGCGGGCGGACGAGATCGGCATTTTGGCCAAGCGGTTCCGGGCGATGATGAATACGATCAACGATCTGATCGTCAAGGAATACAAGCTCGAGCTTGCCAATAAAACGAACCAGTTGAAGATGCTTCAAGCGCAGATCAACCCTCATTTTATCAATAACGCTTTGCAGTCGATCGGATCCAAGGCCATCGACAACGGCGATCCGGAAGTGTATTCGCTCGTCTCGTCGCTCGGGCAGATGATGCATTACAGCATGAACGCGGGGGAAAGCGTCGTGCCTCTATCCAAGGAAATCGATTATGTGAAGCATTATCTGGCGCTGCAGCGACAACGATTTGACGTTCAGCTCACGATCGAGCTGGAGATTGACGAGCGCACGGCCGCCATTCCGATTCCGAAAATGATTGTACAGCCGGTTGTGGAAAATTACTTCAAGCACGGTTTCCATCCTGACCAGGAAAATGCAACTTTGCGCATACGCGCTTCTCTCGAAGAGGATGCGCTCCGAATCGAGGTGGCGGATAACGGGAAAGGCATGCCGGAGGAGCAGTTGCACCGGCTTCAAGCGATTTTCGCGCGAGCCCAACTTCCGGCAGCCGGAGATGAGGAGAAAATCGGGCTGTTCAATGTCTTTTTTCGGCTCCATCTTTATTACGAAGGACATGCGCAGTTGGCATTGAAGGCCGGCCGGCCCCAGGGGCTTGTCGTGACGATGCGCATCCCTTTAACCCCGCCAGGAGGAATCGAGCCATGAAAATGCTGATCGTCGACGATGAGAAACATGTTCGCAGCACGATTTGCAAGCTTGTCGATTGGCAATCCATCGGCATCGAGGAAGTGTTGGAAGCCAGGGACGGGAATGAAGCGATGCGGTGCATCGGGGAATGTCGGCCGCAGATCGTGATCACCGATCTGATGATGCCGAACAAATCGGGACTGGAATTGTTGGCATGGATGGAGGGTCAGGCGCCGGCCTGCAAAAAGATTGTCATCAGCGGGTACAGCGAATTTGAATATGCCCGCGACACCGTGAAATACGGGTGCATGGATTATTTGCTGAAACCGATCGACAAAAATCAGCTGCAGGAAGTCGTCATGAAAGCGATTCGAAGCTTCCGCGAGGCGAAGGAAGAGCGGTTGGCGTACCCCCAAATCGGCATCGAGATCGACCAATTGAAAATGATGTTCGTCGATAAAATGCTGTCGAGGCTGCTCACGGAAACAGAAACGGAGCCCGAGCGGTTATCTGCGCTGTGGGGGCCGTTGATCAAGGAGTTTCCCGAAATGAGCGGCGTGAATACCGTCCGTGTCGCCGCGCTCGATCTGGAAATGGCGGTTCCCTCCTTCCATGGACAATCTTCTTCCGATCCGGACACGCTCGGCAGTTCGATGGTCCGAATTTGCAATGATCTGCTGCGGATCGGCCGGCAAGGGGTGGCGTTTCGCAACTGGAATGCCCGGTTTGAACTGACGCTGTTCATTTGGAGCGATCTGTACAACGTGCAGCGAGTGTTGGGGGAGCTGACCGCCCGTCTGCAGCGCGAGACAGGCTTGCGGATCCCGGTCGGCGTCAGCGCGCCATCGCCGTTTGCGGGCGGTATCCCGCAAGCCTGCAGGCAAGCGAAAGACGCGCTGCACAGGCGGAATCTTCTGGAGCCCGCCGCACTTGTTCTCGAATATCAGCCGAGCCGTCCGCCTTTCATGCGCACGTTCGGCTTCGGGCATTTCGAGGAAGAGATTCAGGTCGCCGTACAGAGCGGCCAGCCTGCGCTCGTGCGCGCCGCATTGCAACAGTGGTTCGATTTCACCGCCACCTTGGAAGTGATCACGGTTGGACAACTGTACAAGTGGTGGAATGAATACACCGTCGCCAAGACGCGCTGGATGGAGCAAATGCTGGACCGGGAGGACGCCGCGTCCCTGCAGTTTGAGCGAATGCGGGAGCTCCCTGCGCAGCTCAAAGCGGAGTTTTCTTTAGAGCGCATCAAGGAAATGCTGACGCATGATCTGATCGAATTCATGCAGCTCGTTCAGGCTGATCTTCCTCATAAAAACAACGGAATCCATGAAATCGCGCGGTATTTGCAAGCTCACTATAGGGAGGATATTGCGTTAGCCGAGCTTTCCGCCAAGTTCCATTTGAATTCGGATTATATATCCCGAAAATTCAAGCAGGCTTTTCAAATGACCGTTGTCGATTACATCTGCCGGATCCGGGTGGACAAAGCCAAGCTGCTGTTGAAGAACCCCCGCCTGAAAATTGCGGAAGTGGCCGAAAGGGTCGGCTATCAGGACGAGAAGTATTTCAGTCGCGTATTTAAAAAAATGGAGCAAGTGTCTCCGCGCGACTACCGCGAACGAAGCGCCCGGCACGGCGACGCCGCTGCGCATTTGGCAAACAAGAACTGACTTCCGTCAGGAAAGATCGCGAACAGTCTTCCCGTTCACGGAGTTTGCCGGCAAGCCCCGCTCCTTGACCGCCACGGTCCGTTGCCTTATAGTGAGACTGTAAGCTGGCGGTATATGTGACCATCGCAACCCGTACTTTTCTAATATCGAGGTGTTCCTGGATATGTCGGACAAAATATACGTCGGTGTGGACATCGGCGGAACTGCAATCAAAGTAGGCATCTGCAGCGAGGACGGCGAACTGCTGCAGACGTTCGAGGGCCCGACGGGCACCGAGCAGGGAACGGACCGGATTCTGAGCAATATTGCGGAATATGCGCGGCACGTCGTGGCGCAATCGCCGTACGCGTGGGAACAAGTGGCTGGCGTTGGCGTCGGAGTGGCGGGCTTCATGGACTTCGATAAGGGCTTTATGCATTTCTCTCCGAACCTGCCGCTCACGAACGTGCCTTTGAAAGACCATCTGCAGGCAACGCTCGAAAAGCCTGTCCGCGTGAACAACGACGCGAACGTGGCCGCGCTTGGCGAAGCTTGGGGCGGAGCGGGGCGAGGCTCCTCAAGCGTCGTGTGCTATACGCTCGGCACGGGGGTTGGCGGCGGCATCGTCGTCGATGGCCGGCTGATCGAAGGCAGCTCCGGCATGGGCGGCGAGCTCGGCCACATGTCGATCGTGCCCGATCTGGAAGCGATCCAGTGCGGATGCGGCAAGATGGGCTGTCTGGAAACCGTATCGTCGGCTACGGGCATCATTCGGATGGCGGGTGACGCCGTGGAACGGGGCGACCGGACTTCTCTCGCCGAGCTTGAGACGATTACGGCCAAGGACGTCTTCGATGCGGCCAAGGTCGGGGACGAGGTGTCCCAGCGCATCGTCAGCCGCGCGGCGTTCTATCTCGGGAAGTCGATGGCGGCCGTGTCGGTCATCGTCAATCCGAGCCGGTTCATCCTTGGCGGCGGGGTCAGCAAGGCAGGGGAATTTCTGTTCTCGCAGATTCGCGAAGTATTCTATAAATATGCGCAGGACAAGGCGCAGGAGGGCGTCGACATCGTCGCGGCCGAGCTGGGCAACAACGCAGGCATCGTAGGCGCCGCCGGCTTGATGCGATAGCGCCCGACTTGCGAACTCGGCGCCTGCATCTGCGCGATCGCCTCGCGCAGGTCGGGCGTCCCGTCATATATTGGAGGAGATGCGGACATGGAGGGGCACGGATCGCAGCCGACGCTGGTGATCATTACCGGCATGTCGGGTGCGGGCAAGACGATTGCCGTTCAGAGTATGGAAGACCTGGGCTTCTTCTGCGTGGACAATTTGCCGCCGGTTCTCATTCCGAAATTCGCGGAGTTGATCGAACAGTCGCAAGGCAGAATCGCGAAGATCGCGCTCGTGATCGATCTGAGAGGGCGTGAGTTTTTCACCGCGCTGTCGGAATCGCTCGGCTTTCTGAGAGAGCATTTTACGATCCATTACGAGATTCTGTTTCTCGACGCGACCGATTCGGTGCTGGTGCAGCGGTACAAGGAAAGCCGCCGTCGCCACCCGCTCGCGCCGGAAGGCATGCCGCTCGAGGGCATCCATCACGAACGCAAGCTGCTGGAAGATCTGAAGGGCTGGGCTACGCAGGTCATCGATACGAGCAGCCTGAAGCCGGCACAGCTCAAGGAGAAGATCGTTTCCCGCTTTACGAATCTGGATCGCGGCACGATTTCCATCAATGTCACTTCCTTCGGGTTCAAGTACGGCGTGCCGATCGACGCGGACTTGATCTTCGATGTCCGGTTCCTGCCCAATCCGCATTATGTGGAAAATCTCAGGCCCAAGACCGGCCAGGATCAGGATGTATATGACTACGTGATGAAGTGGCAGGAGACGCAGGTGTTCCTTCAGAAGCTGCTCGACATGCTGCAGTACTTGATCCCGCTGTATCAGAAGGAAGGCAAGAGCCAGGTCGTGATCGGCATCGGCTGCACGGGCGGCAAGCACCGGTCCGTGTCGATCGCGGAATACCTGGGCAAGGTGCTGGCGGCGGACGAGGGCGAGACAGTACGGGTGCATCACCGCGATGCGGAGCGCGACCGACAAGGGTAGGTGAAGGAATGGAGAAGGGGAGTGAGCAGCCCCGGAATCCCCGGATCGTCGTGATCGGCGGGGGAACGGGACTGTCCGTCATGCTTAGGGGGCTGAAACGAAAGCCGCTCGACATCACGGCGATTGTGACGGTGGCGGACGACGGAGGCAGCTCCGGCATTCTGCGCGAGGAGCTGCAGATGCCGCCGCCCGGCGACATACGCAATGTGCTGACGGCGCTGGCGAATACCGAGCCGCTGCTGCATGAGATGCTGCAATACCGCTTCCAGAACGGTACAGGACTGGCCGGGCACAGCCTGGGCAATCTGATTCTGGCGGCGATGACGGATATAACGGGCGATTTCGTCACGGGCATTACCGAGCTCAGCCGGGTGTTGGCGGTGAGAGGGCGAGTATTGCCGGCCGCGCATCAGGCGATCCTATTGAAGGCCGAAATGGAGGATGGGTCGACCGTCGTCGGCGAATCTTCCATTCCGAAGGCGGGGATGGCGATCCGCCGGGTGTTCATCGAGCCGGAGGACGTGGAGCCGCTGCCGGAGGCGGTCGAGGCGATTCGAGAGGCCGACGCGATTCTGATCGGGCCGGGCAGCCTGTATACGAGCATCATTCCGAATTTGATCGTGCCCAAGCTCGCGGAAGCGATCGTGGCGTCGTCGGATGCGGTGAAGCTGTTCATATGCAATGTCATGACCCAGCCAGGGGAGACGGACGGCTACTCGGTCGGCGATCATCTGGATGCGATACACGCTCATATCGGCCATCATTTATTCGATTATGTGATCGTCAACGACGGGGAGATTCCGCCGCAAGTGCAGAGCATGTATGCCGAGAAGGGCGCCAAGGCCGTTCATCTCGACCTGGAGGAAGTGACGCGCCGGGGCTACAAGGTGATTGCCGATCGGCTGGTGATGTTTCGAACATACTTGCGCCATGATGCTGCGAAGCTGAGCGAGCATATTTATCAGCTCGTGGAAGAATGGATGCTGCGAAAGGGGTAATCGGGATGTCTTTTGCGGCTCAGACGAAGAAGGAACTCACAATGGTGGATGCGGAGGGCTGCTGCGAACGTGCGGAGTTATCCGCCCTGATCCGAATGAACGGATCGGTCGGGCTCACGAACAAACGCATCGTGCTTGACATTTCCACCGAGAACGCCGCAATCGCACGTCGGATGTATACGTTGCTCAAGCGTCATTTTCAAGTGCCGACCGAACTGCTCGTTCGCAAGAAGATGAGGCTGAAGAAGAACAACATCTATATGGTCCGGGTGCCGTCCCATGTCGAGGAATTGCTGAAGGACCTGACGATCTCCGAGGAAGGCTTCCAGTTCCGCTCCGGCATCGACAAGGAGCTCGTCAAGAAGCCCTGCTGCAAACGAGCCTACTTGCGGGGCGCCTTCCTGGCCGGCGGTTCTGTGAACAACCCGGAAGGATCGTCCTACCACCTGGAGATCGCCTCCATGTACGAGGAGCATTGCCGCGCCCTGGTGGAGCTGGCCAACCGGTTCCAACTGAACGCCAGGTTCATCGAACGCAAGAAAGGCTTTATCCTCTACATCAAGGAAGGCGAGAAGATCATCGAGCTGCTGAACATTATCGGCGCGCACCAGGCGTTGTTCAAGTTCGAAGATGTCCGCATCATGCGGGACATGCGCAATTCGGTGAACCGGATCGTCAATTGCGAGACGGCGAACTTGAACAAGACGATCGGCGCGGCGGTTCGGCAGATCGACAATATCAAGCTGCTGCAGAAGGAGGTCGGACTCGAGAACCTGCCGGAGAAGCTGCGGGAAGTGGCGGAAATCCGCTTGAAATATCCGGATATCAATCTCAAGGAGGTTGGCGAAATGCTCGGCGGACACGTCAGCAAGTCCGGTGTGAACCACAGACTGCGCAAACTTGACGAGTGGGCGGAAAAAATCAGGGGCGGCGGCGCATAAGCACTATGGCGCTTTGGTTCCAATCAATGTTATAATATTTAACGAATCCAAGCAGATCGTGCGATGGGATAGAATTCATGTTAGGGGGTAGCCGTTCCAATGACGAGACAGCCGGTGGTTGTTCGGCTCAAAACGGGGCTTCACGCCAGACCGGCGGCGCTATTCGTGCAAGAAGCCAATAAATTCTCCTCCGACGTTTTCGTGGAGAAGGACGAAAAGAAAGTAAATGCCAAGAGCATTATGGGCATTATGAGCCTTGCCATCAGCTCAGGTACGGAAATTCACATCAGTGCGGAAGGATCGGACGCGGAGCAGGCTGTAACCGCTTTAGTCCAGCTTGTGAGCAAGGAAGAACTCGAGAACCAATAATCTCCTGCTCAAAGCTCCCTGTGAGGGGGCTTTTTGCATTTAAGCGGTGAATGGCGAGAGTCCGGTCTGCAACAATTTTCGAACGGCTGACGTCCATACATTCGAAGGTAATCTCAGGAAAGGGGTTAGTGATCATGTCGAGAAAAGGATGGCAAGCAGGCGCGCTCGTCGCGGCGGTCGCGCTGGTCGGTTGGCTGGGATGGGGCAACGACGTTCGCGGTGGAGGAAATGTAGCGAATGCGGAAGCGGCGGCTGTAACAGCGCAGGCGGAGGTGTCGGCATTGAACACGATTACGGTAGGCGCCAGCGGCTCGATTATGGTGGATCCGGATATCGCTTATGTGAACGTGGCAGTGGAGACGAAGGGGGCGACTGCGAGCGCGGCCCAGGAGGCGAACGCGAAGCAGTTCGCGGCCGTGGAGAAGGCGCTGTACGAGACGTACAAGTTGGACAAGAAGGACGTGAAGACGACCGGGTTCCATGTGCAGCCGGAATACAACTACACGGAGAAGGACGGCCGCAAGCTGGTCGGTTACACAGCCGTTCATCAGATTCAAGTGAACTATCGCAAGCTGGACGAGATCGGCAAGCTGCTCGACGCGTTGTCCGCGGCGGGCGCCAACCGGATCGACAACGTGCAATTCGCGACCGAGAAGGGCGAGCAATATGAGCTTGAGGCGCTGAAGAAGGCGATGACGAGCGCGAAGACGAAGGCGGATACGCTGGCTGCATCGGCGGGTCGTCAGGTGAAGGGCGTCATCAACATCGTGCAAGGCGCCGCCTCCGTGCCGCCGATCCTCATGGAAGGGGCGGCGATGGCCAAGATGGCAACGATGGATTCGGCAGTCACGTCCGTGCAGTCGGGGCAGATCGAGATCAGCGCGAACGTGACGGTGCAGTATCAGATGTAACGATCAATCGGAATCACGCAAAGAAGGACCGCCCGGGGCGCAGCAACTCCGGGCGGTCCTTCTTTGCGTTTATTTCAACGATTCAGAAAGTATAAAATGAGCTTCCTTATCAGAATCGTCTTCGATAAAAGCGACATTCTTTGTCCCGAAGGGGACGACGAAGCCGTTATTAATTGGGCTTGAAGTGAATAAAATGCGCCGACCCCCGGCGGGGGCGGCGCTTCATGAATCTCGTGTCGGTCTCCGGTGTCAAGCCTGCTGCCGATGTTCCAACTGGCGCATGGAGATGGCTTCCTCCAGCAGCTCGATGAACTCGCTCGATAAATTCATCTTCTTGGCTTCGCGGTACACCTCCAGCAGGTGTTCGTCTTGCAGCGGTCGAAGCAAAGAAGCTTTATCGCTTAAACGGCGGGCGGTGATGCAGTCTGTGAGACCCTCGTCGGATTGCGATGCGAGAGCGCTTTTTGAACGCCGTTTGGGCACGAGATAAGGATGGACGGCATGCTTCATCTTGGGATCCCTCCTCTGTGACATCGTTCCAAGAAGAACGATAATTGGGGCTATATGGTACAAGTTCTGTGACTAAAGCATAACATGGTTTGCTGGGGAGGAAGAGGGGGCATTCAAAGATTTGAATTCTTCTTGACAGGTGGTTGGGAGTGTGATATAAGTCATAAGCTTTCTACGGGATTATAAGAAGTCGCTGCAGAGGCCGGGAGCTTGACGGGATGTCAAGTTTGTTGCGGTGTGGGTTTTTCGGAACTATTAAAAGCAGCATCCCCGACAGTGGTTAGTCGGGGATGCTGCTTTGTATTTGCCCGGTTGTTCTCCGGTGTAGGCAGAATTAACCTGACAGGATCAGATCTTCTCGATCACCTTATCGATCAAGCCGTATTCTTGGGCGGTCGCGGCCTCCATGAAGTTGTCCCGGTCGGTGTCCTTCTCGATGCGTTCGAGCGGCTGGCCCGTACGTTCGGACAGGATCCGGTTCAGCTTATCCCGCAGCTTCAGGATGCGGCGGGCACGGATCTCGATATCGCTGGCCTGGCCTTCAGCTCCGCCGAGCGGCTGGTGGATCATCACTTCGCTGTTCGGCAAGGCGAAGCGCTTGCCCTTGGCTCCGGCAGCGAGCAGGAACGCGCCCATCGATGCGGCCATGCCGACACAGATCGTGGAGACGTCCGGCTTGATGAATTGCATCGTATCGTAGATGGCCATGCCTGATGTAATCGAACCGCCCGGGCTATTGATATAGAGGCTGATATCCTTCTCCGGATCTTCTGCAGCCAGGAACAGCAGTTGGGCGATAATGGCGTTGGCGACCACATCGTTCACGGGCGTACCCAGGAAGATGATGCGGTCTTTCAGCAAGCGGGAATAGATGTCGTAGGCCCGTTCGCCGCGATTGCTTTGCTCGACAACCATAGGAATAAAGCTCATGTCAGACGTCCCTCCTTCGGATTGGTTTCTTCATTTTATCGGATTTTTAAGTGAAAGTCAAAGAACGTCAAACTTTTTTTCTGATAACCCCCAAAGGGATTTCGCCAACCCCCTAAGTCCCCCATCGTGATCGCCAACCCCCTAAGTCCCCCTTCCCCGGAAGGGGGATTCCGAGGCGCTGCGCCCTCTGGACACCCGCATTTTATTTTCGAGGGGTTACGGGGCTTGTGTGGAGGGCGGTGGCGCAGCGGGTGGAAGAAGGTGTGATCATGATGGTTACAAAGAGGTTGAAGAGCATTTAAGTCATCGACGGTGCTGTTTAATTGAGAAATAGAGACTGTCGATTAATGGTTAACAGAATGCGTTCCGCACGAAGCATCGCTCTTTCGCCTAACCATCCGTCGTAACGGAACACAGCGCCGTTATCCGGTGAAGAGGGTTCCGCTCTGGATTTTAACGGAACACAGCGCCGTTATTCCGCGGTTTTACAGTGGTTATTGCCACGTTTGTCGTTGATAAGAGCTTACCGTTCCGTTAGCTTTTCCAAAACACCCTTTATTGCCGATTAAGGCTTCTGGGTTCCGTTACACTGCCTGCACAGGTTGTTTTGCCCGATCCACAATTCATCGATAGTCTCAAATATCAGCTTAACGTAACTCCTGCACCTGGATACTAAAAGAACCCCCTGGATGCTCCAGGGGGTTCTGATCAATGATAGTAGTTGGCGCGCCCGTAGGGAATCGAACCCCAATCTCAGGCTCCGGAGGCCTGCGTCATATCCGTTGGACCACGGGCGCACAATGCAATCAAGGACAGCAAAAATTATTATAGGGGATGGCGGACCAAAAAGCAAGGAAAATCGAAATGGTAACAGGGCAATCGCTTACGAAAGTATGGTTGTGTGGAGGATGGTGGGTATGGTGGGTATGGTGGCGAGCGAAGTAAGTGGAAAAGTCCAGTTAAATGGCAGCGATCTGAGTCGTAAAAAACCAATTAACTGGTTAAGTCCATCTATTTCGGCACCGGCGGCCTCGGTTGCCCCTGCTCGTCCGAATTTAACTGGACAAATCCATTTAACCGCCCCACACCCCGCCAAATCATACGCAATAACTGGACAAATCCATTTGTTTGCAAACCGCTGTGAAGTCCGCCGTGGGATTCGTAAGCGATTGCCTTGGCGTTCTGGCAGGGCAATCGCTTACGGAAATCTGAAAGGAAAAACCCCGTTCGAGCGCCACAAACAACTCAAGCGAGGTACGCAACAGGGAAAAACCCCGTTCGAGCGCTGTCGGGGATTCGGCGTAAATCCGTAAGCGATTGCCCTGGAAATGGTAAGTTTGTCGATTCTGAATATTTAAAGGCTTGCGTACGCCCGTCGTTTTCGATAAAATAGCAGTGGGACCAAAAAAGATATACCGGGACGTAATGCGTCCAACGAATAAATGGCCGACCGTTTCGGAATTCTCTCTAATCGGCATAGGAGGAACATCGGAGCGATGCGGAAATTACTGCAGTTACAGAAGAAATTGCTGCCCGATCTGATGCAGACCTTTCAGATGCGATATGAGATTCTGCAGCGAGTTTCCCGTACGGGAACGATCGGCAGGCGGTCCCTGGCAACGGAACTCGGCTTGACGGAGCGGGTGCTGCGTGCCGAATTGGACATTCTTCGCGAGCAAGGCCTGCTGGATACCGGATCGACAGGCATGACGTTAAGTGAAGCTGGGCGTCAGCTGCTGGACGATCTGGAACCGCACGTGAAAGACTTGCTCGGGCTATCCGAATTGGAAGAGCAGGTGCGGGCGGCCTTCTCTCTGAAGCGCGTGATCATCGTGCCGGGAGATTCCGACGAATCGGATCACGTCAAGTGGGAACTCGGACGCGCGGGTGCCCGGATGCTCCGGGACAACATGTCGCTCGGCGATGTCATCGCGGTTATGGGCGGGTCGACCATGTTCCGCATGGCATCCCAATTCTCGATGCCCAGCGCGCAAAAGGACAATTGGTTCGTGCCCGCACGCGGCGGATTGGGCGAGAGCGTCGATTACCAGGCGAACACGATCGCTTCCGAGCTCGCCAAGCGCACGGGCGGGAGATACCGAATGCTGCACGTACCCGATCATCTGAGCGAGGAAGCGTATCAGACGATCATGCAGGAACCCGGCGTCCGGGAAGTCGTCGACATGATTCGCAGCGCGCGGATCGTCGTCCACGGGATCGGCGACGCCATGACGATGGCCCAGCGGCGCAAGCTGAACGGGTCGACGATGGAAGAGATCCGGAAGGACGGAGCGCTGGCTGAAGCATTCGGCTATTACTTCGACCGGGACGGGAGAGTCGTCCACCGCATGGCTACGGCCGGACTTCGGTTGGAGGATATTCAGTCGGCGGAGGTCGTCATCGGTATTGCAGGAGGCAGAAGCAAAGGCGAAGCGATCGCATCTGTGCTCAGATTCGGACATGACGATGTGCTCGTCACCGACGAAGCCGCAGCGATGGAGGCTTTACAACACGCTCCAGGGGTTAAACTGATGGTATAGGCAATTCGCGTGGATCCTGCAGCGAACAGAGCCCGCGTACAATTGTGGTCTTGGTGCACCCGTGCGCCTGATATAGATCAAAAAAATGAACATTCCCAAGGAGGCAACCCATCATGGTAAAGGTTGGTATTAACGGATTTGGCCGCATCGGCCGCAATGTGTTTCGTGCAGCGCTGAACAACCCGGAAGTTGAAATTGTCGCTGTCAACGATCTGACCGATGTTAGCACGCTGGCCCATTTGCTCAAATACGATTCTACGCATGGCCGCCTGAACGCTACGGTTGAAGTAGGCGAAGGCTCGCTGATCGTGAACGGCAAGACGATCAAGGTGTTCGCGGAACGCGATCCCGGCAATCTGCCGTGGGCTTCCGTCGGAGCCGAAATCGTCGTGGAATCCACCGGGATCTTCACCGCGAAGGAGAAGGCTTCCCTTCACCTGAACGGCGGAGCAAAAAAAGTTATTATCTCCGCGCCGGCTTCCGGCGAAGATATCACGATTGTATTGGGTGTCAACGAGGACAAGTATGATCCTGCACAACATACGGTCATTTCCAACGCTTCTTGTACGACGAACTGCCTGGCTCCGTTCACCAAGGTGCTGCACGAGAAGTTCGGCATCGTCAAGGGCATGATGACGACCATTCATTCCTATACGAACGACCAGCAAGTGCTCGACCTGCCGCACAAGGACCTGCGCCGCGCGCGCGCCGCTGCCGAGAATATCATCCCGTCCACGACGGGTGCAGCGAAAGCCGTATCCCTGGTACTGCCTGAACTGAAGGGCAAGCTGAATGGCATGTCCTTCCGCGTACCTTCGCCGAACGTGTCGGTAACCGACCTCGTCGCGGAATTGAAGGTGAACGTAACGGTAGACGAAGTGAACGCAGCGTTGAAAGCTGCTGCTGACGGCCCGCTGAAAGGCATCTTGAACTATACGGACGAGCCGCTCGTATCGAAGGACTTCAATGGAGACCCCGCTTCTTCCACGATCGACGCGCTGTCGACGATGGTTGTCGAAGGCAACATGGTGAAAGTTGTTTCCTGGTACGATAACGAATGGGGCTATTCGAACCGCGTGGTCGATTTGGCTGCTTTCGTGGCATCGAAGGGACTGTAAGATTCCCGATCCTTCGCCAACCCATTTCGCCAACCCCCTAAGTCCCCCTTCCCCGGAAGGGGGATTCCGAGGCGCTGCGCCCTCTGGACACCCGCATTTTGGCAGCGGCGGTTCGATGGGACAGTGGCAGGAATGTGGGACCTCGTTGTTGGGTAGTTGCGTGCTGGCGGCGGTGACTCGATGGGCTGTGGCAGGAATGTGGAACCGTGCTGTTGGGTAGCTGTCTGCTGGGGGTGGTGACTCGACGGGCTGTGGTTGGAATGTGGGACCGCGCTGTTGGGTAGCTGTGTGCTGGCGGTGGTGGTTCGGTGGAGCTGCTTCAGGATGAACAACTGTACTATGTACAGTTTGTTGATACGAAAGGCTTCGTGTTCACGTGAGGAACTGCAAAAAGTACATCTCATTGGGCTGAAAATGGTTGATGAGTACCGAAAATGGTAAAAAAGATGTATGAAGTGCAGTTACTTGTATGGGCGTTGAGGCCAAGCGATAAAAAAGATGTACAAAATGCAGCTTTTTCCGCGGGGTACGCAGGCATGTGGCGAGATGCGAAGGCGTCTGACGAGGTGCGAAAGCGTCCTGACGTGGTGCGAAGGCAAATGGCGGCTGTCGATCGTTGGGCTCGGCATGTGCCGTGAGAGTAGAACAGGAGGTCCCGGATTGCTGGTGCAATGCCGGGACACCCTTGCTTAAAGGCGATAAATGTACTGACAAGGAGGCAATCGATTGATGAACAAGAAGAGCGTTCGAGACGTGGACGTGGCGGGCAAGAAGGTGTTCGTTCGCGTGGATTTCAACGTGCCGCTGGAGAATGGCGCGATTACGGACGATACCCGGATCCGGGAGACGCTGCCGACGATCCGCTATCTGATCGAGCAGGGCGCGAAAGTCATTCTCGCCAGCCATCTCGGCCGTCCGAAGGGCGAAGTGGTGGAAGATCTGCGTCTGACCCCGGCGGCTGCAAGATTGTCGGAATTGCTCGGCAAGCCGGTAGCCAAGGCGGATGATTCGATCGGCGACGCGGTCAAGGCGAAGGTCGACGCTCTCGCGGGCGGCGATGTGCTGCTGCTTGAGAACGTGCGGTTCCACGCAGGCGAGGAGAAGAACGACCCTGACCTGGCCAAGGCGTTCGCGGAACTGGCCGACCTCTATGTGAACGACGCGTTCGGCGCGGCGCACCGGGCGCACGCTTCGACAGAAGGCATCGCGCACCATCTGCCTGCCGTTTCCGGCCTTCTCATGGAGAAGGAGCTCGACGTGCTCGGCAAGGCGCTGAACAATCCGGAACGCCCGTTCACCGCCATCGTCGGCGGCTCGAAGGTGAAGGACAAGATCGACGTTATCAACAAGATGATCGAAATTGCCGACAATATTGTTATCGGCGGCGGAATTTCCTACACGTTCTTCAAATCGCAAGGTCACGAGATCGGCCTTTCCTTATGCGACGATTCCAAGCTGGAGACGGTCAAGGAATTCGTGGCGAAGGCGGAGAAGCTGGGCAAAAAATTGTACCTGTCGGTCGACATCGTCGTCTCCGAAAGCTTCAAGGAAGCGGTCAACATGGAAGTCGTCGGCATCGACGGAATTCCTTCGAGCAAAGAAGGCGTCGATATCGGGCCGAAAACCCGTGAAATCTATGCTGAAGTCGTCAAAAACTCCAAGCTGGTCGTCTGGAACGGACCGATGGGCGTATTCGAAGTTGACGCGTTCTCCTACGGCACGCGTGCGGTTGCGCAAGCCTGTGCGGAGACTGAGGCTTACACCGTTATCGGCGGCGGAGATTCCGCGGCGGCGGCGGAGAAGTTCCAACTGGCGGACAAGATGGACCACATTTCCACCGGCGGCGGCGCATCGCTCGAATTCATGGAAGGCAAGGCTCTTCCTGGCGTTGTGGCGCTGAACGACAAGTAAAGCGAGGTCGATAAGAGTGAGCAGAACCCCGATCATTGCAGGCAATTGGAAAATGTTCAAGACGGCAGCAGAGGCCGTGTCGTTCGTGAACGAAGTGAAGGGCAAGGCGGAAATCGCAGGTGTGCAAAGCGTCGTCTGCGCTCCGTTCACCGCGCTTCCCGCACTGGTAGAAGCCGCGAAAGGCACGCAAATCAAGATCGGCGCGCAAAACCTCCACTTTGAGGATAACGGAGCCTATACGGGCGAGATCAGCGGCATCATGCTGAACGATCTCGGCGTCGATTTCGTCATCATCGGCCATTCCGAGCGCCGCGCCTACTTCGCGGAGACGGACGAGACGGTCAGCAAGAAGGTGCATGCGGCATTCCGCCACCATCTGATCCCGATCGTGTGCGTCGGGGAGAAGCTCGAAGAGCGCGAAGCCGGCAAGACGAAGGACGTGTGCCGCGTGCAGACAGAAGCGGCGTTCAGCGGTCTGGCTGCGACGGAAGCGGCGCAAGTCGTCGTCGCTTACGAGCCGATCTGGGCGATCGGTACGGGCAAGTCGTCGACGGCGGAAGACGCGAACGAAGTCATCGGCTACATCCGCGGCGTCATTCGCGAGCTGTTCGATGACAACACGGCGAGCCAGGTGCGCATCCAGTACGGCGGCAGCGTGAAGCCGAACAATATCCGCGAATACATGCAGCAAACAGAGATCGACGGCGCGCTCGTCGGCGGCGCGAGCCTGGAGCCTGCGTCCTACGTGGCGCTGGTCGAGGGGGCGAAGTAACATGACGCCAAGTGTACCTAAACCCGTCGCGCTTATTATTCTCGACGGATTCGGTCTGCGTCAGGAGACTGAGGGCAACGCAGTCGCGCAGGCCAACAAGCCCAATTTCGATCGCTACTGGTCGATCTATCCGCACACGCAGCTTACCGCTTGCGGTGAAGCGGTCGGCCTGCCGGAAGGGCAGATGGGCAACTCCGAAGTCGGCCACCTGAACATCGGCGCCGGTCGGATCGTGTACCAGGACTTGACCCGGATTTCCAAGTCGATTCGCGACCAGGAGTTCTTCGAGAACGGCACGCTGCTGGGCGCGGTCCGCCATGCGAAGGAGAAGGGCAAGAAGCTGCACCTGTACGGCCTGCTGTCCGATGGCGGCGTACATAGCCATATCGCGCATCTGTTCGCGCTGCTGCAGCTGGCGAAGAAGGAAGGCCTGAGCGAAGTCTATATCCATGCCTTCCTGGACGGGCGCGACGTGGCGCCGGACAGCGCGGTCGGTTATCTGGAACAACTGCAAGCCAAAATCAAGGAAATCGGCGTCGGCCGCATAGCCACGGTGCAAGGCCGCTACTATGCGATGGACCGCGACAAGCGCTGGGACCGCACGGAGAAATCGTACCGGGCGATGGTGTACGGCGAAGGCCCGGCATATACCGATCCGATCGCGGCGGTGAAGGAGTCGTACGAGAAGTCGGTCATGGACGAATTCGTCATGCCGACGGTGATCGTGGACGCGAATCGGCAACCGGTGGGCCTCGTGGAATCGGAAGACGCGGTTATTTTCTTCAATTTCCGTCCCGATCGCGCGATCCAGTTGTCGAACGTGTTCACAAATGAGGATTTCCGAGGATTCGATCGCGGCCCGAAGTTCCCGAGCCATCTGTATTTCGTCTGCATGACGTTGTTCGCGGAGACGGTCGGGGGCTATGTCGCTTACAAGCCGAAGGAGCTGGACAATACGTTCGGCGAAGTAATGGTCCAGAACCACAAGAAGCAGCTGCGCATCGCCGAAACGGAGAAGTATCCGCACGTGACATTCTTCTTCAGCGGCGGGCGCGACGTGCAGCTCGAAGGCGAGACGCGGATTCTGATCAATTCGCCGAAAGTCGCGACCTACGATCTGAAGCCGGAAATGAGCGCATACGAGGTGGCTGAGGCGGCGGTCCAGGAGATCGAAGCCGAGAGGCATGACGCGATCATCCTGAACTTCGCCAATCCGGACATGGTCGGACACTCCGGCATGCTGGAGCCGACGATCAAGGCGGTCGAAGCGACCGACGATTGCCTGGGTAAGGTGGTGGACGCCATTGTCGTCAAGGGCGGCGTCGCCGTCATCATCGCCGACCACGGCAATGCGGACATGGTGTTCGACGAAGCGGGCCGTCCTTTTACGGCGCATACGACGAACCCCGTCCCGTGCATCGTGACGAAGCAGGGCGTGACGCTTCGCGAAGGCGGCATTCTGGCCGATGTGGCGCCAACGCTGCTTGCTCTGATGCAAATTGCGCAACCTAAGGAAATGACAGGGGCAAGTCTGGTACAATAGCAGAAGGCAACAAACGGAAGGCGCTATATCGCAGCCCACCACCCAAATCGTGAAGAGGAGTGTCGAACAAGCATGACTATCATTTCCGACGTTTACGCACGCGAAGTGCTCGACTCCCGCGGCAATCCGACTGTGGAAGTCGAAGTCCGCCTGGAGTCCGGCGCGCTCGGCCGCGCCATCGTGCCGTCCGGCGCTTCCACCGGCGCTTATGAAGCCGTAGAATTGCGCGACGGAGACAAGTCCCGCTATCTTGGCAAAGGCGTGCAAAACGCCGTTGACAACGTGAACGAGAAGATCGCACCCGAGGTGATCGGCCTCGACGCTATCGATCAAGTGCTGATCGACCACACGATGATCGCGCTTGACGGCACGCCGAACAAGGGCAACCTGGGCGCGAACGCGATCCTCGCCGTCTCGATGGCCGTAGCTCGCGCAGCGGCCGACGCTCTGGCGATTCCGCTGTATCAATACCTCGGCGGGTTCAACGCCAAGACGCTGCCCGTGCCGATGATGAACATCGTCAACGGCGGCGCGCATGCCGACAACAATGTCGACGTGCAAGAATTCATGGTATTGCCGGTCGGTCTGCCTTCCTTCAAGGAAGCGCTGCGCGCCGGCGCCGAGATCTTCCATGCTTTGAAATCCGTACTGAAAGCCAAGGGGCTGAATACGGCGGTAGGCGACGAAGGCGGCTTCGCGCCGAACCTTGGCTCCAACGAAGAAGCGCTGTCGACGATCATCGAGGCGATCGAGAAGGCCGGCTACAAGCCGGGCGTCGACGTATTCCTCGGTATGGACGTCGCCTCCACCGAATTTTTCAAGGACGGCAAGTACCACCTCGAAGGCGAAGGCAAGTCGTTCACGTCCGCCGAGTTCGTTGACCTGCTCGCAAGCTGGGTGGAGAAGTACCCGATCATCACGATCGAGGACGGCTGCTCCGAGGACGACTGGGAAGGCTGGAAGCTGCTGACCGACAAGCTCGGCGGCAAAGTGCAGCTCGTCGGCGACGACCTGTTCGTGACGAACACCGAGCGCCTGTCGCAAGGCATCGAGAAGGGCATCGGCAACTCCATCCTTGTCAAGGTGAACCAGATCGGCTCGCTGACCGAGACGTTCGACGCGATCGAGATGGCGAAGCGCGCCGGCTACACGGCGGTCATCTCGCACCGTTCCGGCGAATCCGAAGACAGCACGATCGCCGACATCGCCGTCGCGACGAACGCGGGCCAGATCAAGACCGGCGCGCCGTCCCGTACGGACCGCGTGGCCAAGTACAACCAGTTGCTCCGCATCGAGGACATGCTGGGCACGACCGCGCAATACGGCGGCCGGGCGGCGTTTTATAACCTGCGAGGCTTGAAGTAAGGCAAGCAGCCGACTGCAAGGGTTCGGCGGAATATAACCTGGTATGATAAAAAGGCAGAGGATGCGGGAATTTCCGCTCCTCTGCCTTTCCGTGTGCATGCAGACTTATATGGGAACGTGAGCCTGTTCACGAGAATTCCCGTTCATAGATAGGCACGGCATCCTTCTCGAACTCCTCGATAAAACCTTCGTCAAGTTCATCGGCAATATGGATGACGTCAATCTTATACAGCCCGGCAGCTTCTTGAATATCCAACAAAACGGCCCTCTTGTCTTGCAAAGGATTCCCCACAGGTAATCACCTTCCTTGGCGAGTTCGAATGACGATGTGTCTCCGGAGCGGGGTTTCTGCTTCTATAATATCACAAAGGGCAGAAAATGCGGATTATTCGCCGTGCAAAGGCGCATGGGCCTGCTCGATTGCAGAGGAGCTAGATTTCGTCATGCTCCGTTGCTCCTCTCGTTTCCGCGCCAAACCGCAACAGTACGACGACACCCGCTCCCAACACGATCGTGAAAATACTGAATATGCCCGTATACCCGATCTGCGCGGCAGTCAACCAACCTACGAGCAGAGGCGCCACGATGCTTCCGAGCCGGCCAACCCCGGAGGCGAGGCCGGCGCCGGTGGCGCGGACCGCAGTCGGATAATTCTCCGGCGTAAAGGCATAAAGCGCTCCCCAAGCTCCGAGATTGAAGAACGAGAGCATCGCGCCCGAAGTCAGCAGCAGCCAGCGGGCTTCCGCGCCGCCGAACAAGAAGGCCGCCGCGGCAGTCATTGCCATGAACAGAGCCAAAGTCGGCTTGCGGCCCCAGCGCTCCACCAGGCAGGCGGACAAGAAATACCCGGGCAACTGCGCGAAGGTCATGAACAACACGTATTCGAAGCTTTTGATCATGGTGAAGCCCTTGCCCACAAGCACCGACGGCAGCCACAGGAACATTCCGTAGTAAGAGAAGGTTACGGCAAACCACACGAACCATAAAACGAGAGTGCGGGTACGGAAGGATCGAAACAGCGTCGCCCATGCAGGCTTTGCAGTCGCAGCGGTTGCGAATGTCGCGTGAGCGGCCGGGCGATTCCGGTCAGGATATTGGGCCGTAGCCGCCGATTCGCTTCGAAACTTCGGCGACTCCGGTACATTCCGACGCACGACAATCGCATAGAACAACGGCAAGCCTCCGATAATGACCGCCCATCGCCACCCGAACGAAGGAATGATGAAATAGGAGATCGCTGCCGCTGCGATCCAGCCTACCGCCCAGAAGCTCTCCAACAGCACAACGGAACTCCCCCGCCGGGAAGCCGGAGCAAACTCATTCATCAAAGTCGACGCAACGGGCAACTCCGCACCTAACCCCAGCCCGATGAAAAAGCGAAATCCAAGCATCATTGCATACCCTGTTGCCGCCGCGCTGCTGAAGCTCGCCAGTCCGATCAAGATCAACGTGAACATGAAAATCGGCCGTCTTCCCCATCGGTCCGCGAGCCATCCGCCCAGTGTTGCCCCGATCGCCATTCCTATCGTATTGGCGGTTCCGAGCCAGCCGACTTCGGAGGCTGACAAATCCCATTCTGACGCAAGCTTGACAACAATAAAGGAGAGCAAACCGACATCCATCGCGTCGAACATCCAGCCGAACCCCGCAGCCCAGAACACCTTGCGATAGGCAGGCATATCATCACCTCTATACCATTATTGCCCGAATTGAAAAGACGCCTATCACAAGCATAATACAACGCGCGTCGCCGGCATTTGATCCATGTCAAATAGGCGCAGCGTAGGGCCGCCAATGTCATTCGTCTGTACGCTGAACCTGTATGGCGCGAATAAAGACAGAAGATGCGGATCATCCCGCATCTTCTGCCTTACGCAATCGCACAATGGAGAACTCATTGGAAAAGCACGCACACTTGCTTTAGCGGATTTGTTGCATAGCGGCAGGTGAACCGCGATACGGCGGTCTATCGGGAGGGGGCGCCGAGCGGCTCGATCAAAGGGCAGTCGGCGCGGCTTGCTCATCCTGAACCGGCTCGACCACCGGGATCGTCGTATCCTCCAGCCCTTGCGAAACCTTCAGGCAAAGCTGGAGAAAGACGACGTACAGGGCCAACTGCAAGAAGCTCGACCAGAGCAGCAGGCCGTCGGCCACTTCCGCGGTGCCGGCGATATATCGGTTCGTGTACCCGGTGAGCATCAGGAGCAGAAGCAGCGGTATGCCTAATCTGTGGATCGTGCGGCCCAGCTTCTGCAGCCGCAGATTGTTCATGTATTCTCTTCCGATCGTTCGGTAGATGGACGGGATGCCGTACAAATTGTAAAACGGCACCATCGTACATACGAGCGCCATGCCCGGCGAGCGGAAAAACCGGGGAAATCGGGACTGCATGTCCATGTGAACCCGGTAAATCCAGATCAGATAGACGACGATAATGATGAAGTAGAGATAGTAGGAGACGACGTCTATAAATCCGTAGAAAGGATAGATGAAGTCCAAGAACGCTTCGTAGTCGGAAGCGTAAACGATCATGGACGCCGCATCCAAGCCGCCGAGCGCGACGAGCGCCCAGAGCAGCATTTTCAGCACATGTGTCATCGTCTCGGATTTCAATTTCACCATTGTCCATCGACTCCCCGTCTCATCGCCTTATCATCTTGCAAGTATGCTACGGCTTCCTCCAGGCTCGCCACGGGCACGACTTGCAGCCGCAAACCGAGTTCCTGCACTGCCTGCTCGGCTTCTTCTTCGTTGCTCGGCCCGTCGAACCAATAGGTGTCCCGGTCCCGCGGCACGAAGAACAGATCGACCTCTTCCCGCTCGGCCGTTCGCAGCTTGTCCCGGACCGCGCCGACAGAGCCGACGCCGTGATCTTCCTCCAGCGTGCCGGTTCCTGCGATCTTGAGGGCGCCGCCGCGGGAGAAATCTTCGCCGCTCTCTTCCTCGATCAATCCGAGGCCGAGCATCAGCCCGATCGAATCACCGTAGTATTGCTGCGCCTCCTCGATCAGCGTTGCCAATCGGGCCTCGACTTCCTCATCGGAGGCTTCGTTGTCCGTCAGGTCGGCCGCCGATTCCACGGCATGCCGAATCGTCTCGTTGCGCGCTTCTTCCCCGTAAGCAAGGTCGTCTTCGAACGAGTCGCGGGCGGCGCCGTCCACTTGTGTGAATTCCACATCCGGATCCGCGCGCTTGATAGACAACCGTTCGTAGTAGTTGCGCGTGATGCCCTCTTGGACATAAACGAAGTGTACGCTGCCCTTGACGCCGAGTTCCTGGACCGGAACGATGCCGCCCATGGCCGTGAAGCTGTCGTAACGCGGGAGATAGAAGAAGACGGCGACCGTAACGGGCAAAGCGATCAATAGCGGCGCGATGAACCAGTGTGCGCGAATTTTGCGTTTTCGTTTTTGAGGTGCGGCAGCATTTTCCATAATTCGACTTATTCGACACAAATGGTGGAATTCCTTTTATTGGAGACGCAGAGGGCGGTCTTAACCTCTTCTCCCAGGTGAAGTCGTAATCTTCAGTGTGCGTGTTCCGACATGGACCGGCGCTTTCTCCGTCAACACGATGCGATAGACGCAAGCCCCCCAGTTGCTGCGCAGCCTCTCATCTTCCAGTCGGATACGCTCGAAACGGCAGTCCAAGTGCTCATCGTCGAATGCCAATATGGCATCGCGGCCCGGCGCATACGTCAATCGCACCGCCGCTTGCCCATCCGCGATCGGCTCGCATGGCGTGATCAGATTGTAAGAGAGCTTCACGACCGGCTTGCGAAGCGCATACTGATCGGTAATGCGGATCTCCGGCGTCGTCCCCCGCAGCAGCGTGCAGGAGCGAAGCCAAGTGTCGATGCCCGCCTGCTCGGGATAAGCGGGGGCAATGTCCAGCTTCAGCTCGGCGCGCTCATCGGTGAACAGACATTCCGCATCCGCCGTCCGATATTGTTCGCCGTTCTGCTGCATGACGCCGTCTACTGTCGGCAGGTTGTGATATTGCGATTGCAAGTACCATAACTCGTAGCGCTGCGGGCTGAACGTCTGCGCCCGGTAGTTTTCCGTTCCCAGGTCGATCAAGACGGGCCGGCCATCGGCATATACGATGAACTGGCCAACATCGTTGTGATTGTGGGATTCGTCGTTATCGCCGCCCTTGACGGCCAGGTACAAGCCTTGCTCGCTCCCTTCGCATTCTCTGGCGGTCATGACTTGCTTGCACGGCATCCAGGATTCACGGACATAGGGAGCTCCATCCTGAATTCCAGCTTTGGTTTCTGCGTCGAACAGGCCGCTCAGCACTTTGTATAACGAGAACCAGTTGAACGTTTCAGGCTCCCTCGCAGGCGCGCTCGCGCCAAGCCGGACCAAGCGCTCGTCCCCGATGCGCCGCCCGTATCCGAATGCGCTGAAGCCGACATCCACGATGGCGTCTCCGTCGGCGAAGTTTGCGAAATAACGGTCATGAATATGGACGCGGTAAATATATTGGCCGATCTGCCGGATGTGCGGATGGGAGAAGACGTCGACAGCGCCGTCCGAAGCCATATGCAGCAGGTCAAGGCAGCGGTAAAGCCCGCCCCCGGAAGCTTCCCAGTACATCGGCCCCTCGTCGCAGCATCCGTCCTCCGGATACCTGCGAATATATTCGTCCAGGCTTCGCATCGCTTTGTGAATGCCCGCTGTTCTCGTCTCCTCGTCTTGTTCCAGGAACAGCAGGCAGATGAGCAGGTTCGAATGGCACCACGGATTCCAATTGTTCACATGCTTCTGCTCGCCGAAGCCCATCCACCAATAATCGTCGCGGGCAAGGTAAGGCTCAATCAACCGGGCCCGCACCTCCCGCTCGATTCTGCTGCAAAGCCGCGGGCTGAAGCGCTCGAACGCATCCTTGAATAAATAGCATGTCAACGCCAGCAGGGCCCCGGTCTCGGCGCCGGCCAGCTCGACTTCGTGGTCTGTCGCGTCCGGCAGGCATTCGGCAGGGGCCTGTTTGATATTCGCATTATGGTGCGGGATAACCCACGTCGTCTCCTCGCATATGGCGAAGATCCCGTTCACGATGTCGTCGAAGCAACGGCCTTCGCCTTCCAGCAGCTCCGCGGCGACCAGAAAGCCGAGCGCGCTGCGCCGCTGCCAGAACAGGTTCAAGTAAGCCATCAGATCGCCCTTTTGTTTGTAGAGGGCATAGTGAGCGGCAGGCAGAGTCGGCCAAGCATAGCCAAGGTAAGGCTGAGCGGCATGGATCCATACGGAGACGACATCGCGCGGAATGCGGTCCCATAAGTCGCGTTGCCCCGCCTTCGGGAAGGGGCTGAACGCCTCCGGAGGCAAGAAGGCCACCGGTACGGAACGGTTGTTCAAATATTCGGCCAGCACGGATTCACCTCGTTTAGTGAACTCATGATAAGGGGATTCATCCCCCGTATTATCGACCATTCGAATTCTTTTTGCTATGCCTTTCTGAACATGCCGACGAATTGGACAAGAGAATGCCATGAATAACAAGAAAGTGCAATGTTTAAGCGCGGTTAATCGGTTTATGCTTGAGCTAGTCATCCATGTATGTTGGCTAATCGAAGGGGGAAGCGGGCGGGCAATTGGTGAACCTGCGCGTTCCGCAGGAGACGGATCAAGCGCTTCAAGCGCATAATGTATATGGTTGGGTATAAACTGCTCAAGACGTGAGGAGTTGAAAATGCAGATGGACAAGATCAGGCTGGATCGAAGCTGGAAGCTGAGAAGGATCGGCAGTGAACAATGGCTGGATGCGAAGGTGCCGGGCAGCGTATTCCAGGATTTGCTCCGTGCCGGGCTCATGCAAGATCCATACTACCGCGACAATGAAGACGAAGTGGAGGCGCATGCGGTTGGCGATTACGAATATCAAACGACGTTCGCGGCGGACGAAGCATGGCTGCGGGGGGATGCCGTCGAGCTTGTCTGCGAGGGACTGAACACGCTGGCGCTTGTCGAATTGAACGGCGGGCAGTTGGCGGAAACCGACAATATGCACCGTAAGTACGTTTGGGATGTGCGGCATCTCGTTCACCCCGGCAGCAACACGCTTCGCATCGTATTTCGTTCCTCGCTGAACTATATTCGCGAACGGCAGCAGGAGCGGCCGATCTGGGGGCAGTTTCACACGTTGGCCGGTTTTCCCCATCTTCGCAAGGCGAGCTATATGTTCGGATGGGACTGGGGGCCGGTCATTCCGGATATGGGGATCTGGCAGGACATCTATGTGCAGCACGGACGTCAGGCTCGTCTGACGGATGTCCATGTACGCCAACATCATGAAGCGGACCAAGTGAACCTCACGGCCAACGTGCAAGTGGAATGGCTGGGCGAGCGGATGCCGGAGGCCGCACCGACGGCAGAGCTGGAGTGGCGGTTGATCGCTCCGGACGGCAGCGAGAGGATAGCCAGAAGCGAGGTAATCGTACGCGAGCATGCAGTGGACACAGCGTTGTCGATCGCAGTGAGCGATCCGAAGCTCTGGTGGCCGAACGGGCTCGGGGCGCCTGTATTGTACAAGAGCGAGATGCGCCTCCTGGTGGACGGGGAGCTGCGGGATGAGCGTTCGTGCGATCTCGGCCTGCGCGATATCAAGCTCTGTACGGATAAGGACCGGGAGGACCAGGAGGACAAGGGCGGAAGCTCCTTCACGTTTGTCGTCAACGGCGTTCCGATCTTTGCGAAAGGCGCCAACTATATACCCGAGGACAACCTCACTGGCCGCTATACGGCTGAACGCACCGAGCGGCTCGTCCGCGATGCGGCAGGTGCGCATTTCAATATGATCCGGGTGTGGGGCGGCGGCTTGTACCCCTCGGACAGCTTCTATGAACTGTGCGACCGCTACGGACTCATCGTCTGGCAAGACTTCATGTTCGCTTGCGCGAATTACAGTCTGGACGGCGGCATGCGGGAGACGATTCGGGAGGAGGCGGTTCAGCACATCCGGCGCTTGCGCCATCATGCTTGTCTGGGGCTGTGGTGCGGCAACAATGAAATCGAAATGGCCTGGTGCGAATGGGGCATCCCGGAAGACGAGGCGCTGAGGCGCGATCATGTGACAATGTTTGAGGAACTGCTGCCGGGGCTCGTCTCTCAGCATGATCCGGACACCGCCTACTGGCCTTCGTCGCCGTCGTCGGGCGGAGGATTCGATGATCCGACGGCGGAGAACCGCGGGGACGCCCATTATTGGGACGTCTGGCACGGGCTGAAGCCGTTCGCGGACTATCGCAAATACCGGTTCCGTTTCGTCAGCGAATTCGGCTTTCAGTCGTTTCCGAGCTTGAAGACAGTGGAATCGTTCACGCTGCCGGAGGACCGCAACATCTTCTCTTATGTCATGGAGAAGCACCAGAAGAACGATGCGGCGAACGGGAAGATCTTGTACTACTTGTCCGAGACGTTCCGCTATCCGAAAAATTTCGATTCCCTGTTGTACGTCTCGCAGTTGCTGCAAGCCGCGGCGATCCAATACGGCGTGGAACATTGGCGCCGGATTCGGGGCCGCTGCATGGGAACGCTGTATTGGCAGCTGAACGATTGCTGGCCGGTCGCCTCCTGGGCCAGCATCGACTACTTCGGCCGCTGGAAGGCGCTGCATTATTACGCCAAGCGTTTCTATGCGCCGGAGCTGGTCTCGGCCGCAGAGGAAGGAGCGGCGGTCCGATTATGGTTGACCAATGACCGCGCGGATGAAGCGGCCGGCACGCTGCGCTGGCAGCTCAGGGATGCCGGAGGAGCGTCGCTGGAAGCGGGGGAGCTGGAGCTGGCCGTTGCGCCGCTCTCGTCCATTCAGGGGATGACGCTGGATTATGCGGATCGGGCCGCCGACGAACGCAGCTTCGTTCGCGAGCATTATGTGTCCTACCAATGGGTGCGGGACGGGCAGGCTGTCAGCGAAGGCAGTGTCATGTTATGTCCGCCTAAACACTTTCAATTCCGCCCGTCGCACCTTGAGACGAGTATCGGGGAGGATGAACGGTTCTGGCACATTGCGGTGCGTTCCGACGTGTACGCCAAGGCGGTCGAATTGGATTTTCAGGATGCGGATGTCGTATGGGAAGACAACTATTTCGATTTGCATGGCGGCGATGCCGGCAAAACGCTGACGGTTGCCAAAGCGGACTTGCCGTATCGCAGCAAGGCGGAGGTGGCGGATCGGCTTAAGGCCCGTTGCCTGCAGCATTCGTATGTGTGAATGGAACGAAGGAAACCATGCGAGCATCGCACAATTGAAACAGCAGAAGGCCCCCCGTGCGCATGCACATGGGCCTTTTTCTTTAGGGATGTCTCGTTTGGGAGGCGCAATAAAGGTCAAGAGCGAGCTTCGCCGATTTCTAACCCTTCTTTAAGGTTCATGCGGTATACTGGGTCCGCTGACAGGTTCGGATTGATGACTGGAGAAGAAGGAGCTAGCTTGGTCGTGCGCATACTGGTCGTGGAAGATGACCGCCCGCTGCGGGATGCGGTGGTGACGGTGCTGCGGGAAGAGTCTTACCAGGTTGACGGGGAAGAGAACGGAATGGAAGGTCTCTATTTGGCGGAGCAGCGCATCCACGACCTGATCGTGCTGGATGTCATGCTGCCAGGCCTGAACGGGCTATCTTTGCTATCCGAGCTGAGGGCCCAGGGGATCGAGACGCCGGTGCTCATGCTGACGGCGCGCGATGGCGTGGAGGATCGCGTCAAGGGGCTGGATTCGGGGGCGGATGATTATCTCGTCAAGCCGTTCGCAACGCCGGAGCTGCTGGCGCGGATCCGCGTGCTGCTGCGGCGGAAGTACGGTGGCGGATCGGACGGGGAAATCGGCTATGGCGCGCTGCTGCTGAGGCGGCAGTCGATGGAAGGATACGCGAACGGCGAACCGCTGAAATTGACGCTGAAGGAGTTCGATCTGCTGGAGTATCTGCTGCTGAATCGGGAACAGATCCTGACGAAGGAGCAGTTGCTGGACCGGATCTGGGGCATCGATTCGGATGCGGGGATGAGCGTCGTGGACGTTTACGTGCATTATTTGCGCAAGAAGCTGGCGCCGTCGGGCTGCGATTCGTACATCCATACCGTTCGCGGCATCGGATATATGCTGAAGGGGAGAAGCTGATGTTCAACCGCACGCGCATCCAGCTTACGATACGCAATGCCGCGGTGCTCGGCGTCATTCTGATCGCGCTGAACTTATCGGTCTATTGGGTGATGAAGGGGATGCTGTTCTCCCAGATCGACGGCTCGTTCGACGGCGAATCGGCTGCCGGGATGGGAGCGGTGTCCGGACTGACCTCAACATTTGCGATGAGGACGCAGAGCGTGGCTGCGGACGACCGGGTCGTGTTCAATATCGGCCAGATCGACCGGCCTACGATCTCCTTATATTGGACGAAGGACATGAAGCCGATTCCCGAGCCGAACAGCGAAGCGTTCACGGACGCGCAGCTAAGCCAGCTCTCGCCGGACCGGCTCAAAGACTCGCCGCGGACGGTCAAGCTGGGCGATCAGTTTTTCCGCGTATTACGGGTGGAGCCGGCTGCGCTGGCGATGGCCAACAGCAATGGCCAGACGTACGTCATCGCCTATCAGGTCATGCTCCGCAACATATCCGCGGAAATCGGCATGTTGAACCGGTTGGCGTACATTTTGCTGTTCGGCGGACTGGTGGGGCTGCTTGTCGCGGTGGGAGCGGGGTACTACCTGGCCAATCGGGCGCTCGTCCCGATCCGCCAGTCGATGGAGAGGCAGCAGCAATTCGTCTCGGACGCTTCCCACGAGCTGCGGACGCCGCTGGCCGTCATGCAGGCGCACGCGGAGCTGATGCTGCGCCATCCGGACCATACGATCGAGGAGGATAGCCAGCATGTGTCGACAGTGCTGCAGGAAGCCAGGCGGATGAGCAAGCTGGTCGGAGGGCTGCTGACGTTGGCGAGATCGGATGTGGGACAGCTCGAGCTGGATCGCAAGCCGGTCCGGCTGGACCGGGTCGCGCAGGACAGCGTAGAGAAGATGCAGATGCTGGCAGAGGTCAAGAACCTCATTATTCAGACGGAGATCGAGGCTCCCGTGCAGATGGAGGCGGACGAGGACAGGCTGCACCAATTGCTCGTCATCGTGCTCGATAACGCGGTCAAGTATACGCCGGAAGGCGGCTTGATCCGCGTCGTTTGCCGCAAGCTCGCGCATACTGCATATGTGGAGATCGAAGATACCGGAATCGGCATCGCGCCGGATCAACTGCCGCGCGTATTCGACCGCTTCTACCGCAGCGACAAGGCCCGCACGCGTCAGGAAGGCGGCACGGGGCTCGGGCTTGCGATCGCCCAGTGGATCGTGGAGCGCCACGGGGGCAGGATCCGCATCGAGAGCAGGCTGTCTGTGGGGACACAGGTGTATATTTCACTGCCGACATAGCAACTGGACATTCATGACCCGTACGTCCAGCGTATGGGTTTTTTCTTCAAATATCAGAAAGTATAAGTTTCACCCCTATACCGGCCTGATATTTCTCGAATAAACGGCACCGTCCTTGAAGGACGGCGAAGCCGTTTTTTCTTCGACAATTCATAAAGCAAGGGTTTGAGGACCAGAACGATGTTTTTCTCGAGGTGTCTTTTGCGGTGTTTCTGTAGCGGGCATTTTCGTTGGTGGGATAATTAGCTGGATTTATACAGTTAGTTCAACCCTGACTCCACATGAAAATCGAAATAACTGTAAATGTACAGTTAAGGGAAAGCATCGGTAATGCGAATGCCGGATTCATCGGGAAATAAATGTACTTTTCCAATTAATCACCTATTTCTGTTCCATCTCCGATCATTTAAATGTACTTTTACAGTTGTGCGATCATGCCGTCTCGTCAACGATGAAACGGTCCTGCCGAGGAAGGCTGTGGGGAGCCGTTATTTTAACATAAAAGAATCTATACGGTTCAGTAGTATAACGATCCATAAATAATGCAACTATATTCCCAAAAAAGTTTGTGGTGTAATCTGGACCTAACTTGACAAAACCCGGTTGCAGCAACTCAGTCACTGCGAACGTGGTCCCTAACTTGACAAAACCCGGTTGCTGCAACTCAGTCACTGCGAACGTGGTCCCTAACCTGACAAAACCCGGTTGCAGCAACTCAGTCACTGCGAACGTGGTCCCTAACTTGACAAAACCCGGTTGCAGCAACTCAGTCACTGCGAACGTGGTCCCTAACCTGACAAAACCCGGTTGCAGCACCTCAGTCACTGCGAACGTGGTCCCTAACCTGACAAAACCCGGTTACAGCAACTCAGTCACTGCGCACGTTGTCTCTAACCCGGCAAAACCCTTAAATAACGTTACTTCAGGATCGTTCTAGTAGATAGACGCTGAAGTCGCCTGATGGGCCGATAGTGAGATCTTCCTTGACAGCTTTTCTTATCTCGTCGCAAGTCCCATGCAAGGAACGCATCCGCATTTTTAAGCTGACTTTCAGCTTCTCTAACCCGATTCTAAAAATCGATCGGCATAATGGGCCATGAACTTATTCAGGAAAGGTGATGGCCCAGGATGCGAAACAATCGAAAATGGAAGATCGGCGCGCTTGCGGGGGTGCTGGCGTTGGTGCTGGTCCTGTCTGCGTGCTCGGGGACGGGCGGCAAGAGCAAGTCGGAGGGGATCGGCGAGCTGGACCGGGAAGACGAAGGGACGCTCAAGGTCGCATATTTTGACGAACAAGCTTTCTACATGCAGTATGGCAATGCGTTCCAGGCGATGTTTCCGAATGTGAAAATGGAAGTGGTTGCGCTGGAATCGGTCTTTAACGCGGCGGACCCGGTGGCGGAGATGGAGAAGCTGGTCGGCGAGCAGCGGCCGGACGTGCTGTATTTGACGGAGGAGCAATATGCGGCGTTGGCGGAGAAAGGGCTGCTGTACGATCTGGATGCCGCCGTCAAGCAGGACCAATTCGATCTGGACAGCTTCCAGCCGTCGGTCATCGAGCTGCTGAAGACGCGCGGCGGGGGCAAGCTGTACGGGCTCAGTCCAAACTTCAGCAGCCAGGCGCTCTACTACAACAAGGACATGTTCGACAAATATAACATTCCGTATCCGACGGACGGCATGAGCTGGGAGGAGGCGCTGCAGCTTGCGGCGCGGTTCCCGGTGCAGAAAGACGGAGACGAGGCGACGTTCGGCCTGATGCAGCCGTCGCAGACGCAGGACTTGTTCTCCCTGGTTCGCACGATCGGCGAAGCCAAGGGGCTGTTGTATGCCGATGCGGATTCGGGCACGGTCTCGATCGATTCGCCGGAGTGGAAGGCGATCTTCCAGGCGGTCGTCGATGGCTACAAGTCGGGCAGCATCTCCATGCCTTCCAGCGGCAGCGGCGGCGGCGGCCGGGGCATGGCGTTGTCCGTACGAGGAGCGGGAGGCGGCCAAACGTTCAGCTTCGGCCCGGACTCGATGAAGTTCATGATGGGACAGGCAGCGATGACGATCGACGGCTCGATGCTGTTGGAGATGATGAAAATGAATGCGGGCGGAGAGGGCGCGAGAATGAGCATCAGCGTGCCGGCGGCGGGCGAAGGCGGCAAACAAGGCGGGGAGCCGAAGCCGAGGGCGATCGAAGGATTCGAATGGGATCTGGCGACGGTGCCGGTCGATCCGTCCCAGCCTGACGTGATGGGCGGCATCAGCCTGGGCAGCATCTTCGCCATTAATGCGGCTTCCGAGAATCTGCCTGCCGCTTGGGAGCTCATCAAGTATATCAATGGCGAGCAACTGGCCAAGACAAGCACGATGTCGTCTCCGACTCTCTCGGCCAGAACGGCGTACAAGAAGGCGGAGGACGGCAAGAACATCGATGCGTTCTATCGACTCGGCGTCAATGAACAGGCATTGCTGCAATCGCTGCCGGCGGGATTCGCCGATTCATTCGCACAGATGGCTTCCGGGCTGATCAAGCAGGTCGTGGAGGAGAGCGCCACACTGGACGATGCGCTCGCGCAGATCCAGAGCCAGGGGCAGGATATGCTCACGAAGGCCGATCTTGCGGCAGGAGAATAGGTCGTGATAGCGGCGGCGGCGCGGGAGCAGGAGAATGGCTGGAATTCGGAACAACACCCTGGTCAGGATCGGACACAGCTTCGGGAACAAGGTGAGAACCGGGAACAGGACCGCGAGCTGAATTGGACGAAGGACCGGGAAGCGGAAGCGGGACGGGATTCGGCGGAGCCGCTGCTGGAAGTGCGGGATGTGCGAAGGAGGTTCCCGTCCGGCGGTCGGGAGGTCGAGGTGCTGAAGGGTGTGGAGCTGCAAATATTCTCAGGCAAGCTTACGATGCTCCGGGGACGATCGGGCTCGGGCAAGACGACGCTGCTCAACCTGCTGGGAGGCCTCGACCGCCCGACGGCAGGAGAAGTATGGTTTCGCGGACGGCCGATGCATCGATGGAGCGACCGACAACTGACGAAGCTGCGGCGGCGGGAGATCGGGTTTATTTTTCAATCGTGCGCGCTGCTGCCCCTGTTGTCCGCTTGGGAGAATGTGGTGCTGTCGCTGCGAATGGCAGGCGCGCCGCGGGCGGAATGGGAGCAGCGGGCGGCCTATTGCCTGGACCTTGTCGGCTTGGCGAAGCGGGCACAGCATCGACCGTCCGAGATGTCGGGCGGCGAGCAGCAGCGGGTAGCGATTGCCAAGGCGATCGCCCACCGCCCGCACCTGCTGCTGGCGGACGAGCCGACGGCGGAGCTGGATTCGCAGATAGCGGGACAGGTCATCCGGGCATTCCGGTCCATCATTGAGGCGGAAGGGATTGCGATCTGCATGACCACGCATGATTCTACGCTATGGGAGGCTGCGGATGTTGTGTATCGGATGGTCGACGGCCGGATCGCTCAAGCGTAAGCGGAAGGGCGCCGGCGAAGCGACGGGGGCAGCGACTGCTGCTGCGGCAAGGCGGCTGCTGGCAGCAGTCGCGCTAAGTATGGTTGTATCGCTGATGGCGGGATGCGCCTTGCTGCCGCAAGAGGAAGTGCAGGAGAAGCTGCCGGAGATTCGCGCGCCGAAGATCTCGCAGAAGCCGGAATACCCGGTGAAGCGAGGGACGCTGGAGAGCAAGGTGAGCGGGTCGGGGAAGCTGATGAGCGAGCGGGAAGAGAATCTCGTATTCACGGAGGAGAATCGGCGAATTGCCGAAGTGCATGTCAAGGCGGGGGATCGGGTGAAAGCGGGCCAATTGTTGGCGGAGCTCGATATGGGCGATACGGAGAGCCAAATTCGCCGCAAGGAGATTGAGCTGGAGATGGCCGAGCTGAACCTCAAGAGCGCCATGCGGGAATCCGGGGATGCTGCGGGAGGTGCCGTCGCGCTTCGCAAGCAGCAACTGGAGTATGAGTTGATCAAGGAAGATCTGGCCGATCTGCGCGACAGCTTGAAAGCGTCGAAGCTGGTCGCTCCGTACGACGGCACGATCGTCAGCTTCACGGCGGAGAAGGGAGACCTTGCGAAGGCGTACGAGAAGGTCGGGCAGATCGCCGACCTGTCCGCGCTCGTCGTCGCCGCCGGCTTCTCGTCCAGCGCGCTTTCCGGCATGGCGCCGGGCATGGACGCGGTTGTCAGTATCAATACGGCCGGCGATTTCACCGGCAGCGTCCGAAGACTCCCGGTCGATGCGAGTGCGACCGCCGGCTCCCTTGACGCGCTCGTGCTGATCGACCTGCCGGAGCTGCCGGAGGGCATCGGTCATGGCACGCCGCTGTCGGCCGCGGTAACCGTGGAACGGCGCGCGGATGTGCTGACGATCCCCGTCGCCGCGCTTCGGAAGCAGAACAGCCGCTACTACGTTATCGTTTCGAACAAGGATGGAACCAAGGGAGAAGCGGATGTAGAAATCGGCTTGCAGACCCAGACGGAAGTGGAGATCGTCAAGGGACTGGAAGAGGGCCAGAAGGTCGTGGGGAAATAATGCGCATGCTCGTCTTGCTGGTTATGAAAATGTGGCAAAATCGTTGGTTCACGCTGAGTACGTTGGTCGGATTGACGGTTGCGGCGGCTTTCGCGATGAGCATTCCGATGTACGCGGACGGGACGCTGAAGCGGGTCGTGGCAAGCACGCTGCAAGAGAGAACGCAGGGGCTGCCCGCTGCCTCGCTATATATGAAATATCAGACAAGCGGAATGGACGATCGCGATGTGGACGGGCTTGCGGAAGCGGATAGCTGGATTCGCGGCGAGCTGCCGGGCCGGATCGGCTTTCCCGTATTGGCGTCCTCCGCCCGATATGGGCTGCCGATGTCGACGATACGACCCGCCGCCGGCGCGGACGGCGGAAGCGGGAGCCGGCTCGTGCGGATGGAGCTTGCCGCTCAGGGCGGCATGCAGGAGCGGATCCGGTTGACTGCCGGGCAACTGCCGCGGGACGGCTTGCAGGACGGCGTACTGGAGGCCCTCGTGCTGGAAGATACGTTGAATCGTTACGCCTGGCGCATCGGCGATACTTTCTATTACGATGCGAAAGACCGCGACGGCGACAAGCGGCGGCTCTCGGTGCGCATAGTCGGCGCCTACCGGCTGCAGGACGAGACGGACTTGAGCTGGGCGGTCGACGGCAAGGATCGGCTGGCCGAGACGCTTTGGGTCAGCGAGCGCACGATGATGGACACGCTGCTGCGGGAGGAAGGTTTAAGCCTGGATGCTGCAGGGTGGTACTATGCTTTTGACTTGAAGGATATTCGCATGCATGATTTGGCGCCGCTCATCAGGGAACTGCGGCGTCTGGAGGTCACGCTGCACGGCAAGCTGGAAAATACGAAGGTGAGCTTGACGTTCCTGGACTTGCTGCGCGGATTCGAACGGCAGAGCGTGACGCTGCAGGCGATGCTGTTCGCGTTGGCGGCGCCGGTGTTGGCCATGGCGCTGTACTTTATCGCGCTGAATGCGACGTTGTCCTTGACGCGGCAGCGAGGCGAGATCGCCGTGCTGCAAAGCCGGGGGGCACGGCCGCTGCAGATCGCCGGGCTGTACGCGATCGAAGCTGTGCTGCTCGGGGCGGCGGCATGGCTGGCCGGTCTTGCGCTCGCCTGGTTCATGGCCAAAATGATCGGTTCCTCGAGCGGCTTCCTGACCTTCGTCGGCCGCAAGTCCATCCCTGTCGGATGGACGAAGGAGGCGATGCTGTTCGGTCTGGGGGCGACAGGGCTTGCCGTCGCGGCTGGAACGCTGCCGATCCGCGCTTATGCCGGGACTTCGATCGTGCAGATGACCCGGCAGCGGGCCAGAGCGGACAGGGCGCCCTATTGGCAGCGCTACTGGCTGGATGCGGCGCTGCTCGCCGCGGCCGCGGGCGGCTGGTACATGCTCGACACCGGCGGGCTGGCTTCGACGATGAACAGCGGCGGCGTCACGGCGATCGGGCCTGCGGTGTTCGTCATCCCGGCGCTGCTGATCTTTGCCGCGGGGCTTGTCGTACTGCGCGTCTTTCCGCTGCTGCTGCGTCTATGGAACTCCCTGACGAGCCGCCGCATGCCCGTCACGGCTTATCTTACGCTGACACAGCTCTCCCGTTCGGCGCCGACGTTCTATCCGCTTATGATCCTGCTCATTCTGACGATCGGGCTCGGTGTCTACAACGCTTCGGCGGCGCGGACGATGGACGTGAACGCAACGGATCGGACGAAGTACCAATATGGCAGCGATATCGTGCTGAAGACGGCTTGGGAAGGCGTGCAGGATGAACAGGATGCCAACAAAATATATTATACGGAGCCGCCGTTCACCGCTTATCGCGACTTGGACGGAGTAGACGGGGCTGCGAGGGTCATGAAATCGGCAGCCAAAGCGGAGGTCGGCGGCAAGGCGGCCGGGAGCGGACAGATCGTCGGCATCGACAATCGGGATTTTTACCGGACGGCTTGGTTCCGGGACGATCTGTACCTTTATGCGCCGTACCAGTATCTCGACGCGCTGGGCTCGGCCGAGCAGGCTGTGCTGGTGTCGGAAGCGTTCGCCGGACGATACGGATTGCAGGCCGGCGATCCGCTGCGGCTATCGATCGGGTATGACAACCCGCCCGTCGACTTCGTCGTCGTCGGCATCGTGCCGTATTGGCCCAGCCTGTACCCGGACGAATCGCCGTTCTTCATCGCCAATCTGGATTACTTGTATCAGCAGATCGAGAAGATTCCTTACGATGTCTGGTTGAATCTGGGTGAAGGAGCGCAGCTTGCGCCGATTCTGGAGACGCTCGCGGATCGCGGCATCGCGGTGGCGCAAGTGGACGATGTCCGGAGCAAGCTGATCGAGACGCGGAATCATCCGGCCCAAGGCGGCGTGTTCGGCATGCTGAGCCTCGGCTTCCTGATCTCGCTCATCGTCTCGCTGCTCGGCTATCTCATCTTCTGGTTCTTCGCCCTGTCGCGCCGGGTCGCGGAGCTTGGCATCCTGCGGGCGACCGGGCTGACGCGCGGGCAGGTGACCGGCATGCTGCTGCTGGAGCAATTGTTCACGACAGGTCTGTCGGTCGCGGCCGGCATCGGCCTCGGCACGGCGGCCAGCCGGCTGTTCCTGCCGTTCCTGGAGAGCGGGCCTGCGGACGGCGCTCGTCAGGTGCCGCCGCTGCGGGTCGTGTTCGGCGCGGAAGGCATGACGGGATTGTATATCGCGATCGGCGTCATGCTGGCATCCGGCTTGTGTCTGCTCGTGTGGCAATTGCGGCGGCTGCGCATCACGCAAGCCGTCAAGCTGGGCGAGGAGCGCTAAGCTGGCAGCCTTGGCATGGTGCGGGTCTAAGCGCATTCCAAGTGCGAGCCCAAGTACGAACCCAAGTGTGTACTCGTGCGCGGACGATAAGAACCGGAGTTCGGCACGATGGCTGCATGGAGATAATCCGCAGGAAGGAGGAGAACCGGATGATCCGCTGCGAAGGCCTGGTGAAAATTTTCAAATCGGACGATGTGGAGGTCGTGGCGCTGCAAGGGTTGAACTTGACGGTGGCGCAAGGCGAGATGATGGCGATCATCGGCAACAGCGGGAGCGGCAAGTCGACGCTGCTGAACATCCTGGGCGGCCTCGACCGGCCGTCTGCCGGACAGGCGACGGTGGGGGCATGGAATTTGCTGAAAATGACCGACGAGCAGTTGATCGAATATAAGCGGAAGACGGTCGGGTTCATCTGGCAAAACAATGGCCGCAATCTTGTGCCGTATTTGACGGCGCTGCAGAACGTCGAACTGCCGATGCTTATCCAGGGCAAAGCGGATCGCGCGCATGCGAAGCAACTGCTGGAAGCCGTCGGGCTGTCGCACCGGACGGGCAGTCGGCTGACGCAACTGAGCGGCGGCGAACAGCAGCGGGTCGCGATCGCGATCGCGCTGGCCAACCGGCCGCAGCTTGTGCTGGCGGACGAGCCGACGGGATCCGTGGACAGCGCCACGGGAGAGCAGATTCTGTCGATCTTCCGCAGGCTGAACAAGGATATGGGCGTCACGATCGTCATCGTCACCCATGACCTGTCGGTCGCGGACAAGGTCGACCGGGTCGTGGCGATCCGCGACGGATTGACGAGTACGGAATGGGTCAAGCGGGAGGGGGAAGCATTTCAAACGACGGATCGTTCATCCGTATCAGAAATGGCGGAGGCTGATGCGGTAAAGGAAATCGGCTCAATGAGCAGGAGTACATTTGCGCGGCATGAGGAATTTGTCGTAATTGACCGATTGGGCCGTCTGCAAGTGCCGAAGGCGTATCTGGACGCGATGGAAGTGGGAGACAAGGCAGTGCTGGAATTCGATGGCGGCCGCGTGATCATTCGCCCTCCGCAAAGGGAGGGAGCCGACCGCATGGACGGAGGTGAACGCAGGGATGATGACGCCGGAACCCGGATTGGATGACCTGTTCGTCGCCCATGCTCCTTACTTGCGCAACTACATGCTCAAGCTGACGCGCGATCGCGAGGATGCCGCCGACCTCGTGCAGGAGATCTTCCTGCGGCTATGCCGGCAGGACACGTTGCCCCCGTATCCGCGCACCTGGCTGGCGCGGACCGGGTACCGGCTGTTCGTGGACGAATGGCGGCGCAAGCGGCGGGCAAGAGGAATGAAGCTGCCGCCCGACCCGGTCGGCTGCGTGACGCCGGAGCAGGCGTACCTCGATCGCGAGTTCGAAGACCAGGTGGACCGGCTGCTGCAAAGATTGCCTCCGCGCGCCCGCGATGCCTTCCGCTTGCGAGTCCACGGGCTCCTGAGCTACGGGGATATCGCGCAACTGCTGGACTGTTCGGAAAACACGATAAAATCGTGCATGCGGCGGGGGAGGGCGCATTTGACGCATTGGTTGTCAGACGGAGCGGCTCATCCGAAAGGTTGAGCGAACGGGTTCGCATAGGCGACGCCTTCGATAGTCTGGCCGATCGGCCCGTCCTCCGTGAAGATCGCCGCCCTGCCGCAGCGCTTGGCGACCGCCCATATTTGCGCATCCCGGTAAGACATACGATACCTTGTGACGGCCCGCAGCGCTTCGATGATATCCGACGGCTCAACCGGCCAGACAGGCACGAGCTTGGCGTATAAATCGATAATGGCCGAAATTTCCGCTGACGGCACTTCTTTTCGCAGCAGCACAGCGGCTAATTCGGACAGATTTTGCGAGGCCAGAATAATGCGTCGGCGCTCGTGCCCGAACAGTTCGACTGCCCGGTGCTGTTTTGCGCGATCCGAGGCATCCCAAGCGTATACGAGCAGATTCGTATCGAAGAGGATGCTATTCATCGGCAGCCTCCTCCTTCGAACGGATCCTCTCTTCATACAACTTCGAACGGTCCTGTTCGAGATCGGAATAGGAAGAGGACAACATTTTCTGCTTCAGTTGCTCCCAAAGATCATCCTGGCTCTGATGGTCCGTCAAATATTTGGCCAGGCCTTCCCGAATAACTTCCGCCTGCGGCACGCCGCGGGATTCGGCAATCCGGTTCAAAGTGTCATTCATCGCTTCCGTCAAATAGATCTGTTTGCGAATCATGCTGCCGCCCTCTTATTCGCATGATATGTGTATACATCATATGTATACATTATATCGCAAATATAACGAATGGAAAAGAGGTGTGCATCCGACTTGCGGCCGCTCCCGTCTCACGACCTCCTGACAAGCGGTGAATCTGAAGTGAACCTGTCCCAACATAGTCGGCTTTTATATGGAATAGGACCTTGAGCGGCGTGCGATACTAATGTTTGCCAATAACGTCGTACCGGTTAACGGAGGGTTTATGACAACGCGGAAACCGCATATCAAAGGCCACAATATCGAGTTCTCTTGCACGGAGATCGGCGGCTTGTGGGGAGTGTTCTATCAAGAAAGCTTGTCGTTCTGTTTTCTGACCTACTTCGTCAAGCATCTTCAGGATGCAGAGATCGTTCCGCTTGCCGCCGAGGCTTTGAAAATCACGCAGGGACGGCTGAGCCGCATCCGCAAGTTTTTCGAAGATGAGCGCTTTCCTGTCCCCACGGCTTTCACGGAAGCGGATGTGAATCCGGACGCCCCGCAGTTGTTTCATGATTCCTTCACGCTGAGCTACCTATATATGACGAATCGGCTGGCGATGATCAATTATGCGTATGTTGCGTCCAATAACGTCAGGCTGGACGTGCTCGATTTTTTCACGGAATGTCTCCATACGTCGACGGAGTCGCTCGGGAAGGCTGTCAAGCTGCTGCTGTCCAAAGGCATCTTCGATCGGCCGCCGAAAATGAATTATCCGGACAGGATCGAATTCGTTCAGGACGGCTCGATGATTTCGGGATTTCTGAGCAAGAACCGCCCGCTGAACGCGATCGAACTGTCCGAGATCTTCTTTAACATCGAGCGGAACTACTTCTCCGTCCTGATCACGCTGGCTTTCGCGCAAGTTGTGAAGGATGAGGAACTGAAGAAATTCATTCTGAAGGGGAAGGAGGTCAGCGAAAAACAGATCAATTTCTTCAACAATCTGTTGATGAAATCCAACCTGCTCGGGACAGTGCCGATCACGATGGAGGTCACCGCCGCGACCGTATCGCCGTTCTCTGACAAGCTGATCGTCGCGATGATGAATGCGCTGAACTCCATTGATATCAGTCTGGTTTCACACGCCATGTCGGTATCGATGAGAGTCGATCTGGTGGCGCAGTACATGAAGATCGTCGGGGAAGTTATGCTGTATGCCAAGGAAACGTTCGACATCATGGTTGAGCGGAATTGGCTGGAACAGCCGCCGTTAGTAACGGACAGAGACAAGCTCATTCATTCATGATACCAAGCCGGATCGTCGATTGAATTCGTGCATGCATCGGTTGATCAACAAATCAGCGCCGTCGCGGCTGCCCTTGTGGCGGCATTGCGATCGGCGCTGCTGCGCTTTCGTATTCGGTTGGATTTGCGTCATCGGCTTGCGCTGCCAGCTTAACCGGCTGTCCACCGGGTCCGGCTTGCCTTCCCTCATCGCTTTAAGGCGATCCTTTCTTGCTTTCGACATTCCCATGGTGAAGCTCCTCTCTCGGTTCAAGTCTTCGATAAATATAATACAATAATTATACGTTGATGGGAAGGGGTGGTGCGTCGATATGCAGGGCAATCGCTACGGATAGGCAAGAAGCCAAAATGGCCTGCCAGGCTATGCCATTCGTAAGCGATTGCGAGCGACGTCAGTCTCGGGCATTCCCGATCCTGACGTCGCTCGCGATAAGTTGCTTATGAGGCAGGCAAAAACCGGAACCACCGCAGATCGAACTGGCTGCCGGGCAGGAATACGAATGTGACGGTGTGCGAATCGGCGACGGGCTCCAGCGAAAATGTCTGCTCCGCATATTCGCCGTCTGCAGACGACCCGGCGAACTCCACGATCTGCCGCGACTCGCCGTCGGGCCCGCTGAACAGGATATGGATCGTGTTCTTGTCAAGCGGCGAGCGCCCGCAAATGACGAGCTTCGCGCTTCCCCCCGCGCCGAAATCCATATCTTCGTAGATCAGCGAGACGTTGTTGCCGATCCGCTCGACGGCGTCTTCGGCCAAGGTGAAGGAATCCCCGTAGATGCGGGTATGGTCCAGCGCGCCCAGACGCGCGAATGCTTTGTTCGGCTTGGCGAACCGAAAGCCCTTCAGGTGGATTTTGCGCCGCAGCACGAAGGTGAGCGACGTAATGCCGCGCAATCGGCAGGGAAGCCGATACGTCTCTTCCTGGTATACATTCCATCGTGAAGGCTTCTGATAAGTCACCCTGGCCAGCATCTCGGAGGCTTGACTGTCGCCCGGCACGCCCTTCCAGATCTCAATCGGAAATTGCTCGCTGTCAAGGGCGAAGACCGGAAGCGTCAGCTCATCCGAGCCATAGCTGCCGAAGTCGACATTGTCGAAGCAGATCCAGCTTTCTCCGTCCCGCGCTGTCGCCATGCCGCGCTCGTTGCCGTTCGTCAAGTTCCGGCTCGCGGGTCCGTGGAAGCCGGCCGACACGAATTCATACGGATTCAGGCAAGCTTGACCGAGCCCTTCGATTCGGAACTCCATCTGCGAGTAGAGCCGGATGCGGTCTGCGCCGTTCGCCGTCGCGCAGCGGATATAGACTTCGCCGTCTCCGTTGGCCGTAATGACGGCTTCATGTCCATCCGCTTCGATCGTCGCGATATTGGCGTCGATTCCGGCTGCGTTCGTGATCCGCCACTGTACGTCCCGATAAGTTGCATGGGCGGGATGGAGTTTCACCCGTACCGGCAGGGAGTGGTTCTCCGGCGTCAGCCGGTTGCCTTGCGGGCAGACGATCTCCAGCTTGCGAACGGGAATTTCGTCGATGCGGTCCACATTGTTGCCGTTACTGCCGTCTTCCCGCACGAATTCTCTGTCCGGCGCTCCGGACCAGCAATCGTACAACGCAAGCGCATCGCGGTCCGCCGAAGCGGCAAGGCTTGCGGGTATCGCCGTCAAATCCAGCTCTGCGGCTTGCAGCCCCCGCGAAGCGGCCCGCACCGTAATCGCACCGGCTTCCAATGTCGCGGCGATGACGGCCAGCAGCTTGCCGCTGAACAGGCGCCGATTGTCGCCCTTGTACGAATCGTAGTCCGTGCTGTCCCCGTTATCCAGCCCGACCAGCCGACCGGGGCCTTCGACGGTCACTTGTACGCGATTGTTGGCGTTATCGACCGGATGACCGTCGCGATCGACGGCGCTGATTTCCACGAAGACCAGGTCGGAGCCGTCCGCCGCGAGCTCGGTCTTGTCGGGCTTGAGCGCCAGCGCGGCTGCATCCCCGAACGAAGCGCGGATATCCTCGGCGACAGGAGCGCCTTTATCGTCATACGCGACCGCCCGCAGCTTGCCCGGCACGTAAGGAATCCGCCATTCGCCGAGCAGCTTCTGCCCGTGCTCGTGATCGATGTCGACGGCGCCCAGCGATGCCCCGTCGAGGAACAGCTCGACCTTGGGCGCATTGGAACATACGCGCACATCAATCATCTGCCCGGGCGAGAAGTCCCAATGAGGGAAGATGTGCACCATCGGGCGAGCTTTGCAGTCGGTCCATTCCGCTTGGTAGATAAAGAACGAATCTTTCTTGAAGCCTGCAGTGTCAAGTTGACCGAAGTAAGAATTCTTCGTGTGGTACGGCGTCGGTTCCCCGATGTAGTCGAACCCGGTCCATAGAAACTGGCCGGGGGAGTAGGCGGCGTCGCGGTCGGCGATAATGCACCATTCCGTGCTCTTTGCCCCCCAGCTCGTGGAGCTGTTGCCGAGCGAGGAGCATTGCTCGTCGTCGTCCGCAAGCACGGACTGGGCGAGCGGAAAGTGGTAGACGCCCCGGCTCTGCACCGTCGAGGAAGTCTCGCTGCCGTAGATGATCCAGTCGGGATGCTCGGCATGGTGCCGATCGTAATACTTCTCCGCGTAGTTGTAGCCGGCGAGCTTCACGAGGTCGGCGCACTTCTGCGCGTTCTCCCACGGCATGTAGTTGGAACCGATCGTCACCGGCGCATTGCCCTTCGGATCGTGCAGATGAACCTCGTCCCGCAGCATTCGCGTCAATTCCTGCCCGCGCTCGTCGGCGTGCGTGTCGTAGATCTCGTTGCCGATGCTCCACATCAGGAGACTTGGATGATTGCGGTCGCGGCGCACCCAACTGGCCACGTCCTTGCGCCACCAGTCGGGAAAGAACCGGGCATAATCGCAGGTCGTCTTCTTCCGCTCCCACATGTCGAACGCTTCGGATACAACGAGTATACCCATCTCGTCCGCCAAATCCATGAATTCGACGGCCGGCATGTTGTGCGCGGTGCGGATCGCGTTAACGCCCATCTCCTGCAGCAAAGCAAACTGCCTGCGGAGTGCAGCCTTGTTCACCGCGGCGCCGAGGCAGCCCAGGTCGTGATGCTGGCAGACGCCATGCAGCTTGACGTGCCGTCCGTTCAAGTAAAACCCGCGCTGGCTGTCGAACGTCAAGGTGCGGAACCCGAAGGTGTTCTCCTCCGTCATCGTGACGGCATCTTCCGTCAGCAGTTCGGTGACGAGCCGGTAGCAGTAAGGCTGCGAGAGGTCCCACAGCTGCGGCTGACTGACCGGGATGCGCATGGTGACGCGCGCGATACCGCCGGGATCCGCGAATTCGGTTACATCCGCCGCGGCTTCGGCCACGATTCTGCCGTCCGCGTCGAGAACGCGGTGCCGCACGGCAAGGCCGGCAGCTTCGGCACCCGCTGCGGCTCCAATGGCTGCCATGCGGCCCGCCATTTCTACTTCCGTCCCAGCAGCATCATCCGTACCTTCCCTGCCATCCGAGCGCTCCGCTCCACCCTCGCCGCCCGCTCCGTTCACGCCATTTTCCAAGCGTTCTCCGCACACAATTTCTGTCTCCACATCCACGAACCACGCACCGTCAGCCTTGCAGGACGTCGAAATGTAGACGCCGTCGGCCGCGATATGCATATCGGGGTACGTCCGCAGCCATACGTTCCGATAGATGCCCGCGCCGGAATACCACCTGGAATTCGGGGACTCGTGCACGACGCGGACGACGATCTCGTTGCTGCCTGCCTTCAAGTGCGGGGTGATGTCAAATTCGAACGTCGAGTATCCGTACTTCCACTCGCCAGCCGCTTGACCGTTCACATAGAGCGTCGAATCCATATATACCCCTTCGAATCGCAGCGATGCCCGCATGCCCGCAGCCGCTTCAGGCCAAATGAACGTCTTGCGATACCAGCCTTCCCCGTTCTCGTACAAATTGCGCGCATCGTAGATCAGCCAATCGTGCGGCAAGTCGACGCGCGTCCAAGAGACGCTGTCGGCCACCGCGGCTGCGTAGCCGGTACCGAGCGGTTGTTTGGCGAACTGCCAATCGTCGTTGAATTTCCGATTCCCGTTCATGGTCGCTTAACTCCTTGTTTGGATTGGAGAGACGAGCCGCTGCGGTGCGGCCGGCTGTCATGCAAAATCTTGTACTGCGTCGGCGTGCACTTCTTATATGTCTTGAAGACGCGGTTGAATGTAGCGAGACTGCCGAAGCCGGAACGCATAGCCACTTCGGTCACCGACATGTTCGGATCGATCAACAGCTTCTCCGCATGCATGATCCGATGTTGGTTTAGGTAATCGTAATAGGACATGCCGATGAATTGCTTGAACAAACGCGTGAAGTGAAATTTACTGAATCCCGCCAGCTTGGCGAGTTGTTCAACCTGGATATCCTCGGTGCAATGATTGTTCATGTAGTTGCAAACCTTCAGGAACGTATCGATGTTCTTATGATATTGACGGCCTTTCGATTGAGCCGGGTGGTTCTCCCCGCTCATGGCGTTCCGGCCGAGAAGAACGAAAAATTGGATCAACATGGCGTAGGCGGAGGCTTCCTTCAACAAAGAGTCGGAGAAATATTCGTCCTTCAGGTTCAGCAGGATGGATCGGAGCGATTGCCCGAGCTCCCGGTGACGCTTGGACGTGATGAGGCAACTGGGCCTCAGCAGGTGAAAGGTGGAATCGAAGCCGTTCAAATTGTAAAGCAAGGAGAAATCGAAATTCAGAATGATGCGCAGTCCGGAGTCCGGCGCGATGATCTCGTGCAATTCGCCCGGGGGAATCACGAGGATGTCGCCGGGATCGAGGACGTGCCGGGTATCGTTCACGATGACGGTATAAATATTCTCAAGCGGCATGACGATCTCGGCCGCGGTATGCCAGTGGACAGGGTAGTTCTCGACTTGCTCATTCAAATAGAGCCGGATGCCGAAGTGTTCGCGATAGGATACCGTTTCCTTGGTGCCATTGAGAATTTCGATCATGGGGTCTCATCCTTTCTTGAGGCAATCTTGCCGTTAAAATGCGAATAAAATCGCAATATTTGAGGAGCAAAAAGCAAAATATACGAGGATTATTTGGCGAAATAACACTATAATAATAACATTGAAACCGGATTCATCAAGAGGGAAATGCAATGGAGTATAAAATATTCTCACGAAAATGCAGGGGTAATCCTTATGAATAAAGGGATTTCGGCTAAAATTCTGATATGTGAGAATATTGCGAATAATACGGAAAGTTGGTGCATATCGCAATGACAAAAATAACGGAAAACAAAAGTAAAATTAATCAATATAAAGAAAGAGCGGCAGCGCTCGTTGCGCAGATGACGCTGGAAGAGAAAGTGCATCAGATGCTGCATGCCGCCCCGGCGATCGAGCGTCTCGGCGTCAAAGCCTACAATTGGTGGAACGAAGCGCTGCACGGGGTCGCCCGGGCCGGCGTGGCCACGGTGTTCCCGCAGGCGATCGGGCTGGCCGCGACGTTCGACGAAGAGCTGCTGGAGGAAGTCGCGGACGCGATCGCGACGGAAGCCCGGGCCAAGTTCAACATGCAGCAGGAGTTCGGGGATACGGATATTTACAAAGGCTTGACGTTCTGGGCGCCGAACGTGAACATCTTCCGAGATCCCCGTTGGGGCAGGGGTCACGAGACGTACGGCGAAGATCCGTATCTGTCCTCGCGACTGGGCGTGCGGTTCATCCAGGGGCTGCAAGGCCGCGACGAGAATTATATGAAGTCCGCCGCATGCGCCAAACATTTCGCCGTCCACTCGGGACCGGAAGACGTCCGGCACAGCTTCAATGCGGTTATTTCCGTCCAGGACATGCGCGAAACCTATCTGCCCGCTTTCCGGGCTTGCGTCGAAGAGGGCAAGGTAGAAGCGGTCATGGGGGCGTACAACCGGACCAATGACGAACCGTGCTGCGGCAGCGAGCTTCTGATCAAGCGCATACTGCGCGGCGAATGGCAATTCGATGGGCACTTCGTATCGGATTGCTGGGCGATCCGGGATTTCCACGAGAATCACAAGGTGACGTCCAGCCCTGTCGAATCGGTCGCGCTTGCGGTCAATCAAGGCTGCGACCTGAACTGCGGCAGCATCTTCCTGTTCCTGCTGGAAGCCGTCAAGGAGGGTCTCGTCGTCGAAGAGACGATCGATCGGGCGGTTATCCGGCTGTTCACGACGCGGATGAAGCTGGGCTTGTTCGACGAATCGGAGAAGGTTCCGTTCACGAAGATCGGCTATGCCGAGGTCGATTCTGCGCAGATGCGGGAATTGAACCGCAAAGCGGCCAGAGAGAGCATCGTGCTGCTGAAGAACGATGGGCTGCTGCCGCTCGACAAGTCGAAGATCCGCACGATCGGCGTCATCGGTCCCAATGCGGATAACCGGAGAGCGCTGGTCGGCAATTACGAAGGAACGGCTTCCCGCTATATTACCGTCAAGGAAGGCATACAAGACTGCGTAGGCGAAGATGTCCGCGTCTTCTTCTCCGAAGGCTGCCATCTGTACAAGGACAAAGTCGAGGCGCTCGGTGCGAGCAACGATCGGATTGCCGAAGTGAAGGGCGTCTGCAAGGAGAGCGATGTCGTCGTCGTATGCCTCGGTCTGGACGCCAGCCTGGAAGGCGAAGAAGGAGATACCGGCAATCAATACGGCAGCGGCGACAAGCGGGATCTGGCGTTCCCGGGCCATCAGGAGCAAGTGCTCAAGACGGCCGTCGAGAGCGGCAAGCCGGTCGTGCTCGTCGTCCTGTCGGGCAGCGCGCTGGGACTTGGCTGGGCTCATGAGAACGTATCGGCGATTATCCAGGGCTGGTATCCGGGCGCGCAAGGCGGACGGGTCATCGCGGAAGCGATCTTCGGCGTCTTCTCTCCGGAAGGCAAGCTGCCGGTTACGTTCTACCATTCCGTCGAGGAGCTGCCGGATTTCACGGACTATGCCATGAAGGACCGGACGTACCGGTACATGCGGCAAGAGGCGCTGTATCCGTTCGGCTATGGGCTGTCCTATACGGACTTCACAATAGACCATGTGAAGCTCGATCAGGACCAGGTCACGACGGCAGGCATCGATATTACCGCGACCATCCGCAATATCGGCGGCATGGCAGGTGGAGAAGTGCTGCAGGTATACGTCAAGGCGGAACGCGAGAACACGCCCAACCCGCAGTTGAAAGTATTCCGCAAGGTCCATCTGCAGCCGCAGGAAGAACGGGAGATTACGCTGCATCTGCCGGTGGAAGCATTCGGTCTCTATGACGAAGCGGGTAAAAGGATGCTGTACCGCGGAAACTATACCGTCCATATAGGCGTGTCCCAACCGGATAGCAGAAGCCGCTCGCTGATCGGCGAATCACCGGCGGCATTCGCTCTGCTCTGTCCGTTGGAACAAGAAGTGTAAGGAAGGAGGCTTCGTTTTGCCGCGTCCACAACGTGATGACGGAGCTTTCTATTCGCAATTGCCTGCCGCCGACTGTTCCCCTATCAACCGCTATGAAATTTGGATACGGTGGAGGGGGGATACCCTTTGACTGCTTTGAACACGTTGCTGAAATACGCAATATCGCGGAAGCCGCACCGTTCGGCGGCCTGCGTGACGGAGAATCCGCCGGTGGACAGCAGCATTTCCGCGTGATTGATCCGAATCATGTTCAAGTATTGCTTGAAGGAACAGCCCATGTACTTCTTGAACAATTTCCCCAAATAGACGGGATGCAGGTTGACGAGCTCGGCCATGCCGGGTAGATCAAGCTCTTCGGAATAATGCTCGGCGACGAACTTCAACACCTGATTGACCCTCGGGTCGGCTTTCATGAGCGCGGCTGCGCTATTCGTGATCGTCAGCAGCCGATGGATGATCAGCATGAACAACGCCCTGGATTGCATGACATGCCCCGGCTGCTTGCTCATCCATACTTGCGTGAACTGCTTGAAATACCCGATCAAGTCGTTCGAGATGACGTTCTTGGTCACGGTTTGAAGCGGGAGCGGGTCCGTACATGTGTTTGGCAGCCATTTGAAATTGAAAGCGTAGGAATGCGCGGGGCTTTCCGTGAACGTATACGCCTCCCGAACGCTGCCTACGGGAATGTAAATGACGTCGCCGGCTTCGATGGTGTATTTGACCCCGTCGACGAAATAATTGGATTTCCCCTCCACAATGAATGTAAGATCGTGGAAATCAATCGTTTGCTTAATAATTTCCCAATCGGGAAAACACCGCCTGTCCACGAAGAAAAAAACCTGGGGAACCAGCTCTTGCGCGCGATCCAATGCCGACTTCACTTCGTTCACCGCCCTGCTTGAATGAGATGGTTTCATATTATCACCGACGCCCGGTAAAATAAAGAACAAAAAAGTTTAATAATTACAAGAAAAATGTCTAATTGTTCTATGGAAATTGTAAACGCTTTAACCCTATAATCAAAGCGAGAGAAGCTTTAATCATGGGGACAATCCCGTATCTCCGGTTTTTAATCCGTTGTTCTATTTCGATATTTTTCTATCATGGATATTTAGTTGTTTCAAATTTTAATTGGAGGAAATCAAATTGGAAAATGACAACAAGACCATCCTGACCACGACTAACCGCAGCGGGGAGGCGATGGGAGAAGCATACAAAGCTTGGCTGAGATATGCCCCTTTGCCGCCCGATCAAGCGAAGGAATACGCACCTTGGTGCGCCGCGATCGTTAAGGCCGCTTCCGATCGATCTCCGCTATTGTCCGCGGCTTGCGAAGAGCTCGCGTTCGGAATCGAATCGATGCTTGGCCGCAGGCCTCCAATAGGCGGGAATACGGATCAGGATCGTTATGTGCTGATCGGTACAGGGGTCCTTCCCGAGCTTCAAGGCTCGCTTGAGACCGCTCAGTTCGAAGCATTGGGAGACGAAGGGTATGCACTGATCACCGTTCAGGAGCCTGAACACCGCTGCATCGCGATAGTCGGCAGAACGGACCGGGGGGCGCTGTACGGAGCATTTCATTTGCTTCGCCTTCTTCAAGCCGGACAAAGCATTCACGATCTTCGCCTGATCGAGAAACCGGCCGCCAGCCTGAGAATGATCGACCATTGGGACAATATGGACGGCAGTATCGAACGGGGGTACGCGGGTCGATCGATTTTTTTCCATAACGGACAATTCATTGCGGATAGAGGGCGCATTCGGGATTATGCCCGGATGATGGCAGCAGTCGGGTTGAATGCGATTGCGGTAAACAATGTGAATGTGCACGAGACGGAATCGAGCTTGATCGGACCCGAGCTGCTGCCCTCCGTCGCAGCGGTGGCGGATCGATTCAGAGAGTATGGCATCCGGCTTTTCCTGAGCGTGAACTTCGCAAGCCCGATCCAGCTTGGCGGGTTGACGACAGCCGATCCGCTCGACCCGGCCGTCAGGCAGTTCTGGGCGGAAAGGGCGGCCGACGTGTACCGGCACGTTCCCGATTTCGGCGGATTCCTCGTGAAAGCCGATTCGGAATTCCGGCCGGGGCCGTTCACCTACGGGCGCGACCATGCAGACGGAGCGAATATGTTGGCCGAGGCGTTGCGTCCTTATGGCGGCATCGTGATCTGGCGGTGCTTCGTGTACGACTGCTTGCAAGACTGGCGCGACCGGAAGACCGACCGGGCCAGGGCGGCCTACGACCATTTCCGTCCGCTTGACGGCAAATTCGACGAGAACGTCGTCTTGCAGGTCAAGAACGGCCCTATGGACTTCCAGGTGAGAGAGCCCGTTTCCCCGCTATTCGGCGGCCTGCGTCAGACGAATCAACTGCTTGAACTGCAAATTACCCAAGAGTATACGGGGCAGCAGCGGCATTTGTGCTACCTCGTACCGCAGTGGAAGGAAGTGTTCGACTTCGACACTTATTCGCAAGGCGAGGGTTCGACGGTGGCGAAAGCGGCGACCGGCGCGCTGTTCGGCCGGCCGTTCGGCGGGTTCGCCGGCATAGCCAATATCGGGGACGATCGAAGCTGGACCGGGCACATCCTGGCTCAGGCCAACTTCTACGGTTTCGGCCGTTTGGCTTGGCGCCCGGAGCTGACGTCCGAGCAGATTACCGACGAATGGGTACGGCTCACCTTCGGCAACGATCGGACCGTTGTGGGAACGATCAGCCGCATGCTGCTTGATTCCTGGAGTATTTATGAGAATTACACATCGCCGCTCGGCGTCGGATGGATGGTCAACCCGGGGGATCATAACGGCCCGAACGTCGACGGATATGAATATTCAAAGTGGGGAACTTACCATTATGCTGACTGCCACGGCATCGGAGTAGATCGAACCGTAGAGACGGGCACAGGGTATACGGAACAGTATCACCATAAGGTTGCTGCACGCTATGAGGCGATCGAGAGTTGTCCGGATGAACTGCTGCTGTTCTTCCACCATGTGCCCTATACGCATGTATTGAAATTCGGCAAAACCGTCATTCAGCACATATACGACACCCATTTTGAAGGCGTCGAACAGGCGGACCAACTGGCGGACACCTGGCGCGGCTTGCAAGGAAGCATAGACGACGAACGTTATGCGAGCGTGCTGAGTCGTCTGCAAGAGCAATCGAAGCATGCGAAGGAATGGCGCGACGTTGTAAACAGCTATTTCTTGCGCAAGTCGGGTATCGCGGACGAGCAAGGCAGAACAATCTACTAGGCAGGGGGTGAGGATTTGACTGCTGCAGTCAGAAGAAGATCGCTCGGCTATATGAAACGATACTGGGTCCTCTATGCCATGCTGTTTCTTCCGATATCTTTTTTTGTCATTTTCCGTTATATCCCGATGAACTACATTCAAATTGCATTCAAGAATTACAGCATTGTAAAGAGCCCGTCGGAGATGGCCTGGGCAGCAAGCCATGGGTTTGAATATTTTATTAAGGCTTTTTCCAATCGCGACTTCCTTTACGCCCTGAGAAACACCCTTGTTCTTAACTTTCTTGATTTGTTACTTGGCTTCCCTGCACCCATCATTTTGGCCATCATCTTCAATGAGCTGGCCTTCAAACGGTTTAAGAAGTTCACCCAAACGGTAGCCTATATGCCGCACTTTTTGTCATGGATTATCGTTGCGGGCATGGCGCTTCAGCTTTTTGCTCCTACTACAGGGCTCGTCAATATCATGCTGAACAAGATGGGGTTTGAATCCATTCCGTTTCTGAATGACTCAACGAATTGGGTGATCACCTACGTTGCGCTGGGCATATGGAAAAATGTCGGTTGGGGCACCATTCTCTATCTGGCAGCGATTGCAGGGATCAACCCGGAACTTTACGAGGCTTCTTCGGTGGATGGGGCAAGTCGTATGCGAAATATTTGGCACATTACACTGCCGGGATTACGTCCTACCATTGTCGTCTTGCTGATTCTGAGTCTTGGTCAGATTCTGGGCGGCGAATTTGACAGAGCCTACGCGCTTGGCAACAAGCTTGTAATGGATGTTTACAACATTATTCCAATATTCGTATACAACTACGGTATTAAAGGATTGCAGTTCTCGCTGTCCACTGCCGTCGGTTTATTCCAATCCGTCGTGTGTGTCATATTCTTGTTCGCAGCAAATGCTTTTGCCAAAAAATTCGGCGATCGCGGCATTTGGTAGGGGGGGCTGATAAACAGATGATTAAATCTAGAAGGACTAGAGTCGGCGACTGGGTTATTGTTTTCATTTGTATATTGGTTATTCTAGCCTGTCTCCTGCCGTTGTTGAACATTGTCGCACGATCCTTAAGTTCTGCAGAGGCCATGGTGAAGAATCAGGTTCTGCTTCTGCCCGTAGGGCTCAATTTCACCGCTTATACAACGGTACTTGCGGATACCAAGGTCACATGGTCGTTGGGTTGGACAGCGATCCTGACCGTTGTCTCCACGATTTGGTGCATGTTCATGACAATTATTTGCGCATATCCGCTTATCTATGACAACCTCAAAGGCAAGAAGCTCATCATGGCGCTCATTCTCTTTACGATGTACTTTAATGCTGGCATCATCCCGACCTATTTGCTGTTGAAGGGGCTCCATTTGCTCAATAATCCGTTGGTTCTGATTTTGCCTGGCAGCATTAGCGTATTCAATGTCATCATCATGCGCAGCTTCTTCTTTGGCATTCCCGAGAGCCTTAAAGAATCCGCCGAACTCGATGGGGCGGGGCCTCTCAGGGTGCTTGTCAATGTCTATCTGCCGCTTTCCATGCCTGTGCTGGCAACGCTGTCGCTGTTCTACGCGGTTGGCCGCTGGAACGGGTTCACGGATGCGTTGATGTTTATGACCGACAGACATTACTACCCTATACAGTTATTGCTTTATAACATTCTCAACAGTATTAACAGCGTTGAGGTGGCTACGCAGGAGGGCTTTACCAGCCCGGGCTTGTCCGAATCCATTAAAGCCGCAACCGTTGTGTTTGCAACCGTTCCCATCTTGCTTATTTATCCGTGGTTGCAGAGATACTTTATTTCCGGCGTCACAATTGGAGCAGTAAAAGGTTAATTTCTTGCCCGCGGTAAGAATCGACTCTGTCGATTTTTATAAATGAATCAACAGCATCAAACAAAAAAAGGAGGATCTTACATGCGTTTAAGCAAAGTATTGACCATTCTGGTGCTTTGTTCCGTCTTCGCTTTGGCATTTGCTGGATGTACCAAGAGCAACAACAACGACTCGGCAAGCCCGTCCAATTCATCGGCTCCACCGGCATCCGAACAATCATCCGCTCCCCCCGCTGTCGACGAAGCCGCTGCAAAACTTGAAAAGTTGGGTCTTGACTCCAATCTCAGATTCAAGGAGACTCGCAAAATTACCGTAGAGATTTATGATCGCGGCAATACCGGGGGTTCCAAACCCGAGGACAACGTCTATACAAAGTACATCAAAGACGGAATGTTGCGCGACCATAACGTAGAAGTTACTTTTGTTCCGGTTCCGCGTTGGACGGAAGGCGAGGTTATCAACAACCTTTTGGCCGCGGGTCAAGCGCCGGATGTCGGCGTCACCTACTCGTATCCTACAGTTCAAATTTACGCCAACATGGGCGGCGTCACGGACCTGGGACCTCTTGTCGACGATTATAAAGACCTTCTGCCGAACTTGTGGGAATATCTTACCGACTCGAACATCAATTGGGACAGGGATCCCAACACAGGAAAGCTGTGGGCATTGGAAGCTCGTTTGAACGTCCTGAACCGCATTAATACTTTTGTGCGCGAGGATTGGTTGAAGCAGCTCAATCTCCAGGCGCCAACGAACCTGCAAGAATTTGAAAGCATGCTCAAAGCATTCAAGGACAACGCATCCACGCTTTTGGGCAAAGATGCGAGCAAGATGATTCCTTTTTCAACGAGCTTTGACGTAGGTTGGCGTACGGATCATTTGACAACGTCCTTTGTGCCGGACAGTATTACGGACAAGGACCAATACGTTTACGGCTTTGACGATCGGCGTCTGCTTTACCCGAATTACAAAGAAGGCATCAGAGCGTTGAACAAATGGTATAACGAAGGTCTGGTCTGGAAAGACTTCCCGCTCTATCCTGCCGGAGATAAAACAGAAGATAATCTCATTAAAGCCGGCTTTGTAGGCGCGTTTATGCACAACTGGGATTACCCGTATCGTGACGGCGAAGACGGCATTACTGCGAACCTTCATAAACTTGTCGGTCCGGATGCCAATTTTATTGCCATTGAGCCCTTCAAGAACGATGCCGGGGTTTACAGGAAGTTCTTGTCGGCGCCTGTTGACCGCAAGGTATTCTTCCCGGGCACCAACAAAGAACCGTTAGCTTCCATGCTATATCTGGATTGGATTTCCAAGCTTGAAAATCGTGTTTACCTGCAATTCGGCGAAGAAGGCAAAACCCACGAAAAAATGCCGGACGGTTCCTACAAGACGATTGCCGCTACTGACGAATACATCATGAACTCACCGGCAAACATCGACTACACGATCACAAGCAACGGTCTTGACACCGGCGACGCGGATAAGACTGCCAAGTCCCTTGCCAACGGCTATGCCGGGGTTGACTCCAGATTAATTGTGGTTGCCAATCAAATTACGACCCATGAAGGTCGTGTGGGCAAAAACGCCAAAGCGGGAGAAATCAAGTCAGAAGAAGGTCAAGGTGAACCGCTTAAAGTGAAACGCGACGCCTTCCTGGACCAGGCTGTTGTAGCGCCAGTCGACAAATTTGACTCCGTATATGATGCGGGTATGAAGGATTACCTCAGCTCGGGCGGTCAAGCGATTATCGACGAGCGCAAAGCGGCATGGGAAAAACTTTATGGCAGCGAGACAATGCTGAAATAGCATTTGTGAGTAATGGCTGAACAGATAGACAGAAGGCCCGGTACTTCGCGGATGTCCGCGAGGCACCGGGCCTTTTGATTTGGTGGAGAGGTGAAGTCGTCGTGGTGTTGCTATGCCCGAATTACACGCCGGCGTAGGACATGAAGCCGCCGTCGACCGGGACGACGATGCCGGTGACGAAGCCCGAAGTTCTCTCGTCGACGAGCCACAGCAGCGTGCCGAGCAAGTCCTCGGGAACGCCGAAGCGGCGCATCGGCGTGTGCGAGAGAATCTTCTGCGATCGTTCGGTCAGCGTCCCATCCGGATTGGTGAGCAGGTTCTTGTTCTGCTCCGTCCTGAAGAAGCCGGGCGCGATCGCGTTGACGCGGATGCCCGACTCGGCAAAATGGACGGCAAGCCATTGCGTAAAGTTGTCGATGGCCGCCTTGGCCGCGCTGTAGGCAGGCACCTTGGTCATCGGGCTGGGCGCGCTCATGGAAGAGACGTTGAGGATGACCGCGCCGGGCCGGCCGATCATGCCGCGGGCGAAGATCTGCGTCGGAATGAGCGAGCCGACAAAGTTCAAGTCGAACACCTGCCGAAAGCCGGGAATGCTGAGTCCGAAAAACGTCGTCACGTCAGGCAGACTCAGATCGCCGGGCTTGAACGTCTCGTTCGTCGTATTGGCGCTCGGGTGATTGCCGCCAGCGCCGTTGATCAGGATGTCGCACGGGCCGAATGCCGCCTGCACCTGCTGCTCGGCTGCCCGCACGCTGTCCGCATCGGTCACGTCGCAGGCGACAGCGATCGCTTCTCCGCCCTCTGCCTTGATCTGTTTCACGACCGTTTCGCATTTGGAAGCAGTGCGTCCGAGGATGGCGACGCGCGCGCCTTGCCGGCCAAGCTCCCGTACCATCGCGCTGCACAACACGCCGGAACCCCCTGTCACCACCGCCGTTTTTCCTCTCAACCCTTCATGCAGCGGCAGCGCTTGTTGCGTATTCGTCTCATTGTCGATCATCTTGCGATTGCTCCTTTATCCGATTGTCGCCGTGCCAACGAATCCCATAATCCCCATAGATACATGATACCGAGCGCGCGGTCATACAGCCCGTAGCCGGGTCGGCATTGCTCGCCCCACAGATGCCGTCCGTGGTCCGGGCGACAGTAGCCGTCGAAGCCCGTCTCATGCAGCGCCTGTACAAGCCCGGCAATGTCCACGCTTCCGTCCTGCGTGCGGTGAGAAGTCTCGATGAAATCGCCGTTATCGTAGACGCGCACGTTACGAATGTGAGCGAATGGAATCCGTCCGGCAAATTCGCGGGCCATCGCAGCGACGTCATTCGCCGGATTCGAGCCGAGCGATCCGCTGCACAGCGTGACGCCGTTGGCCGAGCTATCGTGCAAGGAGAGCAGCCTGCGCAAGTTGGCCTGGCCGGTAATGATGCGCGGCAGACCGAACACGGAGAACGGCGGATCGTCCGGGTGAATCGCCATGCGGATTCCGCTGCTCTCGGCGACAGGGATGATCTCATCCAGAAAGTATCCCAGGTTGCGCCACAGATCCTCCTCGGTCACGTCGCGGTAAGCTTCGAACAGTTCGCTGAGCCGTGCAAGCCGCTCCGGCTCCCAGCCGGGCATCGTCAGCTTGTTGTCGCCGCCGATCAGCCGCACCAGCTCGAGCGGGTCTACGCCGTCGATGCGCGATTTTTCGAAAAACAACGCCGTCGACCCGTCCTCCAATTCCTTGTACAGGTCTGTCCGAAGCCAATCGAACACCGGCATGAAATTATAGCAGATCACCTTGGCGCCGGCGCGCCCGAGCTTCTCGATCGTACGCTTGTAATTATCGATGTATCGCTGCCTTGACGGCAGACCCAGCTTGATATCTTCGTGAACGTTGACGCTCTCGACGACGTCGGCATGAAAGCCGGCATCGCGGATGTGCTGCACGGCCTGCGCGATCCGTTCCTCGGGCCATTCTTCTCCGGCCGGCATGTCGTGGAGCGACCAGACGAGCCCCTCGACGCCGGGAATTTGCCTGATCTGCTGCGGAGTTACGGTGTCATTGCCCTCGCCGTACCAGCGGAAGGTCATTCTCATGCTGTTCATTCTCCTTAGGATTTGAAGTAATGGGGGTGCTGCTGCTTGAGTTCATCCAAGTCAGTGACCGTGAGCAGCAGATGATCGCGCATGACTTGTTCAGCTTCGTCTGCGTCCTGCTTGCGAATGGCGTTCGCAATGGACCGATGCTGGTTGTACAAGTGGTGCCAATCCCGATCCGGCGCAAGCGACAGGTGACGGGTACGGTCGAGATGGGTTTTGGCTTGCTGCAGCAAGTTCCAGGTGTTGAGCTTGCTACAGCCGGTGAAAATCGTACGGTGAAAAGCGTCGTCCAGCTCGAACATCCGCAGCTCATCGCGTGCCTCCAGCGTGGATAGCTGTGCGGCCAGATTATCATCGAGCGAGCGCATGCTGTCGGCCGGAAACGCGCCGCACGCAAGCCTGACGACCGCCCGTTCCAGTTGTTCGCGCATGAATCTTGCTTCCAGGGCATGATCCGCGTCGATAAGCGATACGAATGTGCCTCGTTGGGGCAGCACTTGGACAAGCCCTTCCTGGGCGAGCCGCACGAAGCTCTCGCGGACCGGCGTCCGGCTGACCTGGAAGGCGGCGGCCATGTCTTGCTCCGATAGCGCGGAGCCCGGCAGGAGGGCCAGGCTTAATATTTGATCCTTCAACTGTAAGTAGACGGTGTCGCGTGTGGAGTGTGTTGTTGGAATTCCATAATTTTGAAACATGTAAAGGCTCCCTCCTATCTTCAATTTATACTACCATACTTGTATGGTAGTATGGAAGTGGGTTGTGATGCAGTGAAATATGACTGAATATTTGAGACTAGACGGAATCATCTCTTCAGTGGCATCGCATGAACAGGAAAATGTGATATATTCGGGATAGGGGCAGGCGGTTGGAAGGGACTGAGACGATGAAGCTGATGACATTCAATATGAGGTTCAACACCGAATCTGACGGCGAGAACGCTTGGCCGCATCGGACAGGTTATGTTGCGGAAGTCGTTCGACGCTCGAGCGTCGAGGTCGTCGGAACGCAAGAGTTGAACCTGGACATGATTCAGGACTTGGCCCCGTTGTTGCCGGAATACCGGTGGGCAGGCGCGGATCGCGGAGACGGGGAAACGAGCGCCGTCTGGTATCGCCCGGATTTGGTAGAACTGGTGCAGTCGGGCGATTTCATGCTGTCGGAGACGCCGGACGTAATCGGTAGCGTGGGTTGGGATGCGGTATGCCCGAGAATATGCACGTGGGCGATTCTGAGGAGGTGCGAGGACGGCTTTACCTACGCGCTGTTCAATGCGCATGCCGATCACGTAGGGGAGGAATCGCGCTGGAGGTCGATGGCATTGATTCTGGAGCGAATGGCGTCGATGTCGGTTGAACATGGCGGCGATCTGCCAATGGTTCTGATGGGCGACATGAATGCGTACCCACAGGAGCGGTGCATCGCGATGCTGTCGGATGAAAGCGTGAATACCGTGGGACTTCGGAATGGATTCGAACGATTGCTGGACCCGGTGGGGGAACGGTTAACCTTTCATGAATATAAGGGCGGGGTCCAGGGAGAACCGATCGATTATATTTTCCACACCAAGCACTTCGAGCCCGCGACTGTCATGATTAATCGCAGACTTATGAATGGCAAATATCCTTCGGACCATTACCCGGTCGTTATGGAGATGACTTATGCGTAATATTGTCACGATGAAATGGCTGCTGGCGCGGTTGTACGAGGAACATCAAGCGATCGTGGATTGCCGGTTCCAGCTCGGGAAGCCGGATGCCGGACGTGAAGCGTATGAGGCGGGGCATATCCCGGGCGCGATCTACCTGGACTTGGAGCGAGACTTGTCGGCTCCGGTCGGGGAGCACGGCGGCAGGCATCCGCTGCCTGACTTAGACGATTTGGCGGCCAAGCTGGGCGCGGCGGGCATCGACGCTTCGGTGCGCGTGGTAGTCTATGACGATCAAGGCGGGGCGATGGCTTCACGGTTGTGGTGGCTGCTGCGGTATATGGGGCATGAAAATGTGGCAGTGATGGATCAAGGATTTACGGCGTGGATAGAGGCGGGATATCCGGTATCGGATGCAGCACCTGCTGTCCGTGTGCCAAAGAAGCTTGTGCCGCAGGTGCAGGATGACATGCTGGTTCCCGTGGAAGAAGTGCGCCGCGCCGTGCGCGATCGGTCCGCCGTATTGATCGATTCGCGCGAAGCCCCGCGCTATCGCGGCGAAGTCGAGCCGATCGATCGCGTCGCCGGTCATATTCCGAGCGCGCGCAATCGCTTCTGGAAGGATGCTCTGGGCGCGGACGGCCAGTGGAAGAGCGGGGAGGAGCAGCGTGCACGATTCGCCGACTGGACCGAGGGCGATCGGCTGATCGTCTATTGCGGCTCCGGCGTGACCGCCTGCCCGAACGTGCTGGCGCTGGAGGAAGCGGGCTTCCGCAATGTGCGATTGTATGCGGGGAGCTGGAGTGATTGGATTTCGTATGAGGGTAATCCGGTGGCGACGGGGGACGAGGGTAAGGCGTAAGGCCGCGTCGGACACGGGTTTTGGGGCCGTGACAGGTTGTTGGTTGGTGACCTGCTGCGGCCCTCTTTGGGCTTTCCGTTCAACAGCTATGTAAACAAGGAGTCGAAGAAAATGTTTTCTCAACAACCTGACCCTACTCAAGAAATAATTTATTTTCGTCGAGTTGTTGAATCTGAACCCTATATGTTACAATGACGTAAGAAAGACCGAGTGCTGTGAACACTCGGCCTATACAATTGGCTTGGATGGGATGCCCCTTCAAGTTAAATGAATGGCACAAAAACCCACCTTCGGCGGTCAACCTATAGGGTGGGTTTTTACTTTCTCTTGTTGTTGGTTGCGATGTATGTTAAAAGAGCAATGATAAATGTGCCAAAAAGAATCATGATCGTAATTGCATCTTTTATTTCCATGGCTTCACCTCCCTTCGAAGGGAACCCATGCCCACTCAAGGTTCAATTGTACAAGAATATCATATCGTACATCAGGAATGCGATCAAGCGTTCCTATAATTATTCCGGTTCTATGACAGTGACAGTTCAACAATAGCGCCAATGACGTTCTCCTTGACTTTTTGCAGCTTGACTCGGGAAGCGAGGTCGGTTTGAAGATAGCCTTCGTCGTGGAGGAACCGCAAGAAGCATTTGGGGTAACGGAGAAAGGGTATAATCATGAGGATAATAACTTTATGCGGTTCTACAAAATTCAAGCATCAGTTTGAGCAAGCAAATGCATATTTAACGCTTCAAGGGAACATAGTTATTAGCCTCGCCTTCTTTGAACAGAGCGAAGGATTTGAAATAACCCAAGAACAAGCTGAATTATTGGGAAACTTACATTTCAGAAAAATTGATATATCTGACGAAATATTCGTGATTGATGTTGATGGGTACATAGGCAACAGCACAAGTAAAGAAATCGAATATGCTGAGAAGAAAGGGAAAGTTATCCGTTACTATTCCTCCGGAGAAATTCCTTCGCAGTATTCAGCAAGAAAAGAACAAAAGACTATTTAAGGTAGTTTGCAAACAACCGCCAACAACTTGCAAACAACAGCGTTGTAGCCTGTTTCCAGCCCAATCTCTCTCCAGGTACTACCTTACTTCACTTGGCCTTTTGTTGGTGATCCGTTCGGCTTGGCCCAGCCAAGGGTGGATGACTTCCCCCGGCTCAAACCGGACTGCCGCTCAAGCCCCGTCCTCCACGGGCTTCTTGCTCCCTAAGTCCTCCCAAGCGTAGCCAAGGGAGGACGTTGCACATAGGCGCTGGCATATCCTCCGAAGCATTCCCGCCGCGCTGCTCCGAACCCCTACTTTTTGACGTTGGAACTATTCAAGAATGGGGGGACGTGGGGGAGTAAGAAGCTGGAGCGATTGGATCTCGTATGGGGAGAATCCGGTGGAGATAGGGGAAGAGTAAACGCCGAGAGGCCGCGTCGGACGCGGGTTTGGGGGCTGTGACAGGCCAGGGGCACGTGACCTGTCACAGCTCTCTTTAGGCTTTTCTATCAACAGCTTGCAAACAATCGTTGCTTGAAGTTTGCCGCCCCCTCATCCCTTGCTGATTGAGATTTGGCCATCGGCATAAACGATATCCGCAATAACATCGGTTCCCTCAATCTCATAATTCACAAAGTCGCCCAGGTTGGAGAAGGTTGCGGCGAACAAGGAGAGGCTTCCGTCATGATTGTCCGAAAGGAGCATGTCTCCATTCAGATGTGTGTATTCAAGGGTTATGATTTGTTTAGTGGCCGGACTAAAATACGCCGCATGAGAGCGATGAAGTCCGGAACCCCATGAATAGGTGAAATGCAATTCCGATCTTCCATCGCGATCCATATCGGCAAGCACCATGCTTGTCACGCCGAAGCCGCCTAACCATTGCCCCAACGGGTATACTTTGTCCACATAAAGCAGGAATGAAGCAGAAGATCGGTCATATTTGAAAATTCTATATTCGGAGTTTTCTCTCAGATAGGCCGGCGTGATGTTATAGCATGTATCTTTGTCGTATGCCGATTCGAAATCCTTGTTCAGGGCTAGAAAGTCATCGACGCCGTCCTGAGTTCCGGCTATAACGGCTTTGCCCGGTACTCGCCCGTCAAGCCTTGTAATTTTATAACCCACCTTCCGCATGAATAAAATGGAAATATTTCATTTTTAGACGTTAATCCAGCAGGTATTTCCCCTTCCTAAAGCGAATGAGGATGAACAACCGTCTTTGAACGGAGGGGACTGCATGGAAA